>VTLG01012827.1_pt1 | contig 41396 bp, 54 predicted proteins | sample 4694571 | NCBI WGS metagenome assembly VTLG01 (sample SAMN12604809, study PRJNA352737) | marine metagenome | biome: ENVO:00000447; feature: ENVO:00000209|ENVO:00000569|ENVO:01000036; material: ENVO:00002151; isolation source: viral sequences binned using virsorter ...
CTGGTGGTGGATTTCATCATACTGATTTTTGGAATTTAGTTATTGATATAAAAATGAGAGGATATGATGATGGATATAGTAGTGGAGGAACATCTCAAGCAGATAAAGAATGGTTTAAAAGTAGAACCAATGTATTTTTTCAACCATTTGGAGAAACTGCAAGTTTTGACATATCTGATAATGAGCATACATCATAACTATAGTAAATTAAAGGGTTAATATTATGGCAACAGCAAGAGAATTATTAGAATCATATCAAGGAGGAGCTAGGCAAGCTGGCTCTGATGCTAATTTTTTAATACGAAAATTAAGAAGAGACATGGAGCTAGCACGACAAGAAGATATGCAGAGAAAAAAGAATATTAAAAGCGCTGGGAAAACGGGTTTTAATCTTTTAAAAACAAGACGTGAATTTCTTCTGGCTAAAAGATTTAAACCTGAATTAACATTTAAAGAGTTTTTATTAGACCCTAGAACTGCTGGTGAATATATGTTAGGAGGTTCTAAAAAGATAGTTAGCGGAGAATCTGCTCCATTGACATTAAGAGAAACTTTTGGATTTGGCACGCCTAGTCAAAGAGTATCAGAATCATTTTTAAGTGACAATCTTCTTGAACAAACAAGGTCAAAGGCAAGGAGTTCGATTGCATCTGCTGAACAAGACTTGTTGCCAGATGTTGAAGTTGAATCAACTATTCCCGGCTCCTTGGAATACTCTAGCCTACCTCAAGCCGCAGAAATAACAAGACAGCAACCTATTCAAATGGCTCAAGTAGATGTGATGCCAGCACCTAAACCGAATGTTGATGCTTTAAGAAGAGTTCAGGAATCTGGCGTAGAAAACTTAGGAATAGAACAAGTAGGAGTAACTGACCCATTGCAAGATGCGGCTCAAAAATCTTCTGCCTTAGGAACAGCAGGGAATGTTCTTGGAACTGTGGGTAGCTTAGCTAGCTTGGGTTCAGGTATTTCTGATATTGCTAGGGGCAGAGGAGATTTATCTGCGGTTGCTAGAACAGGTGCTGGAGCTGCTGGATTAGCTAGCTTAGTAGGAATGGCAAATCCTCTTTTAGGCGCAGGTTTAGGTTTGTTAAGTTTAATATCAAAAAGGAGAAGATAATTATGGCTAAATGGCATCCAGCGTCGGGTAAATGGGGGCCTCTTGGAGAGACTTCTGGTTCTAAGCAAGCTAAAGAAGCATCTAGAATGATAGGAGAATCAATAGCAGATATTCAGTCTAGGTCAGGTGGTATAAACGAATATTTTAGACGCGTTGGTTTATTAAGAGAACAAGAAATAGAAGATGAAACTCTTAGTGGCTTAGAAAAGTTTTTAAATCAATCATATAATATAAAATCAGAATCAGAAGAAAGAATGTCTAGGTTAGGATTTGCTTCTGTATCTACTCCTGAATTAGACGACACAATGAAAACATTAAGAGCTTCTCAAGAAGATTTAATTGATGATTCTAGGAGAAAACTTGAAATGAGTCAACTTGACCTTGAAAGAAAAAGGCAATCAGAAATATTTGGAATAGAAGATATAATAAGAAATCTTCAATTAGAAAGAAGGCAATATTCATAGGAGAATATAATGGCATATAGAGACCCAACATTTAATGCAAATCTTTTTACAGACTTATTAAGTACATATCTAGAAAACCAATCGTCAGAACGAGAAAAGTATTTTAAAGCTGAGCAAACATTATCAAAGCCACAATATAGAACATCTGGTGGTAACATTATAAAAATAGACCCTAGAACAGGTCAGGCCACAACAATTTATGAAGCTCCAAAAGAAAAGAAAGAACCAAAATTTGAAGACTTTCCACAAATGGGCAAAGATGGCAATCCTACTGGTATGACTATAAAAGGAATGTTCACCGGAACTGATATACCATATTCCGGTGTTCCTTTAGGTTTTGAGCCTGTTGGTAAAAAAACACAATTTAAACCAGAAGACTCTAAAAAAAGAGATATAGAAATAGAAAATAAAAGAATTGCTAGATTAGTTTCTGACCGAAAAGAATTAATAAAAAGAAAAAATAGGAACTTTGACCTTGTAGATAGGCAATTGATGGATATGGGAATGATTCCTGAAGATTTTTCACCTGAAGATGAAAATAGACTTAAGTTTATAGAAAAACAATTAACTTCATTTGGTTTTAAATTTTTTGATGAAGATGCAGAAGGCGGTCAATCAGGCGGAGAAAACAATAATCCTACATCACCTAAAAAAGGAAGCTTTTTTAAATAATTAATATGTCTCAAAATTCTCAAAAAGTATTTAACTATTTACAAGAAAATCATCCTGACCCAGAAGTTTTTGGTGATTTTGATTTTTTTAATGAACAAATAAAAGACCCAAAAAAAGCAGAAAAGGTAAGAACATATTTAAATAACGAAGAACTTTTTGGAGACTCTGCTAGCTTTTACAACGATATAAATGCAGAAGATATTGAGCCAGAAGAGGTACTTAGTGTTGATTCGGACTTTACGTTAACAACAGTAGAAGATTCTAATCAAATTCTTAAAAATGAAATAGACAATCCCGGTTCTTCTGATGCGGTTTTAAAACAAATTACTAGCCCTACTTTTGAAACTGGTCAAAAAGTAGATAGCTCAGATTATGGTTTGTTTCAAATAAATGATAAAACATGGAATGAAACATCTAATTCTATGTTTGGTAAGCCTGTAGGTGATTTAAATGATATTGAAAATATTGAGCTAGCGTCGTTTATAGCAAGAGAAGACCCTCGTTCTTGGAATAATTGGGTTGCTTTCAACAAAGGTAATCACAAACAATTTAAAGAACTTACTGATGAACAAATATCAGAGACTTATAATATACCATTAGATGTAATTGACTATATAAATCAATCTTTTGATAACCCTGCGCTAGCAAAACAAGTAATGTTAGCAGAGTCAGGTGGAAAATCTACTGCTGTAAATGTAAACTATACTCCTCAGGAAGAGGGTCAAGAAACAATTTCTGACACAACAAAACAAGAAAGTAAACAGTTTACAGACGAGTTTGAAGCATCTGTTGCTCCTAAGAAACCACCACCTTACATGACAAATGTTATGGTTCAGAAACTTGGTGAGCAAGGAATTGATATTGCAAGTCCTATAACAGGTACTAGCCTAGGGCCTGCACTGCAACAATATACAGAAAAAGCAATGAGATATGTATTTGATATTGAAGAACTGGCTACTAATCCTGAAGATAGAACTACGTTAAATGAAATTGCAAACTTAAGTGTAAACATAGTAAGTCACATAGCTGAAATGCCCGGAGTAGTTGCTGATATGCCAAGCGCATTTGCCGCAAGCCCCCTTGAAACAACTGTTGGTCTTTTAAAATTTATGCCAGAAGAATTTAATAATTTTGTAATAGCAGCAAATGTTTTGGACGTTATAAATCCTTTTTTAGGTCTTGTTGGTAAAGAATTTAGTAGGGAAGAACTTAATCAAATGAGAGCTAATGCTCAAAAACACATATTTGATACAGGTGGGGTATATACGTATTTTGCTGCGGCTGGATTGAAACACGCAGGAAAAAAGAACAGTAAGATTATAGAAAAAAATAAGGAATTTTCTGACATTATAGACCTTGCCAACGATAAGCCTGTTTCCGGTAAAGTTACTCCAGAAATGAATAAAGCAGTTGAAGTTCTAAAAAAGAATTCAGATTTAAAACAAAAAGCAGAAATTGTAAAAAACAACGAATTGCTTACTGACTATTTAGAACAATGGGAAATAGAAAATAGAACACAGAAAGCAGAGGTTCGCGCAGAGCAATTAGAATTAAATTTAGATGTTGGAACAAAAAATGTTGGCCCACTAAAGCCCGTAAAAAAACCTAAACAAAAAACTAAATCTACAGAAATTGATTTAGACAGAGATATGCCTTCTCCAGAAAGTTCTTTATCTGTAAAGAAAAATAAAATAAAAAAAGAAGCAAAAAAGATTGAAAAAAAAGTTGCAGAAGTTTCTAAAAAAATAAAACAAGATAAAGTAAAAGCAGAAAAAACAAAACCCAAAGAGGTAGCAACTGAGCCTGTTGAGCAAATAAAACTAACAAAATCTTCTGATTTGAACATTGGTAAAAACATAGAACCTATTAAAGGTGAATCTGCTAGAAGATTTAAAACAAAAGAAAAGTTAGATAACTATATAGAAACTAAACTTGGTGAATATGTTGGTCAAAATGTTATTGCTAGGTATGGTGAATTAGATAAAGGCGGGTTTGTTGTTAAGATATTTAAGAAAACAAAAGAGCAACCATTGCCAGTTACGGCAACAAAGAGACCCGGAGTAAAAATTACCAAAGATATACCAGATGAAGTGGTTACTAAAATGAGAGACCCTAAAGGCCCAGCAGGGGAAACCGGTAGAAGAATACAAAATAATGATTTATTAATAGAAAAGTATAAGGAAGAAATATCAGAACTTGGTAGAAATACATCAAGTATGCTAGCTGAGCTAGAAACTTTACAAAAACAAGTCTTAGAAACTGGTGTTGAGTCTCCAAGAATACAGCTCATTAAAAACTCTATAGATGCTACAAACAAGCTAATAAATAAATCTCAAAATCAATTAAGACAAATAACGCCTACAAAAGAGTTACTAAAAAGTGTTTCTAAAAATATCTTAAAAAGAACTGCAAAAGGTGCAGTTGGTAGGAATGTGGGTAAGTCAACAAAAGAAAAAGCTAAACAAAGAATTGAAAATCAAAAACTTGTTAATGAAATAATGACTATATGGGAACGTGGCGAAACAGGTTTGAAGATGACAAAAAATAACTTAATTAATTATTTAAAAGAGTTAGGTGCAGATAAGGTAATTATTAAACACGTAAACGAAAATTTTAAAGAATTATATGATACAGCAACAATTCAATCAGCTAAGATAGCCGCTAACGAGATAGCAAAAGAAACACCTCTTAGCCCCGGTGAGGTTGTTCCAACTAGAACTGCTAGAAGAGGCAAAGAGGAATACATAAATAATATAAGAGTAGAAACAATTAGCGGTGACAAAACTAATGATGTAAGGGTTTCTATGGTTGACTTACTAGAAGTCACAGCAGAAAATGTTGGAGGAGAGTTATCATCAAAAGCAAAAGGAACTAGAGGTGTAGATGTTATAAAAAGAGGCTCTAAAGAACAAGATGTAATGGCTTCAGTAATAAATGAGCTAGAAACTGGCAAGCTTTCAGTAGATGCTTTACCGGAAAAAATGGCAGCCTCTGCAAATTTAACTTATTCTTTATTAGTAGAGTATGCTAAAACAAAAAATCCTGCGATAAGACAATCCTTGATTGAATCATTGCTAATGACAAATGCATATATATCTGAACCTGCAAGAGCAACTAGATTTTTAAGAGATTTAAAAGCAGAGGGAATAAGAGACTGGAAACAGTATGAAAAATTTTTTAATAATGACGGCACTCTTGTAGAATTAATGAGAAAGGTTTATGAAAACAAAGAAGTAAAAAGAAGCAGGTTGTTTAAGCTAGCAGAGTGGGCTAGAAATGCAAAACTAGCAACAGGTTCTTCTTTAGTTCGTAGTGTAGCTGGTAACGCATTTGCTACTGTTGACGCTTATGCTAGAATGCCTTTTGAGTATGGCCTTGATTATGCTATTAGAAAAACGAGCGGTGCTTTATATGAACTTACTAATGGATATTGGGGCAATCTTAGCCCAAATCAAATTACAGCACTAGAATTAGGCGCTCAGGTAACTGGATATACAAAAGGATTTAGAAAAACCGGCAATCTTCTTTATGATATGTTTTTAGAAAACGATGTTGCATTGAGAGAAAGTCCATTTTTTAGAAGAGAAGGATTTACAAATAAAGATATAAAAGGACTTAAAGGCAAAGTCATAAGAACACCTCAGAGACTGCAAGGAATGATTGATATTATGTATCGTGTTCCTATGACAAACGCTTATATGCATAGGTATGCTGTACGTCAAGCAATAAAAGAAGGTAGAAAAACACAAACGGAAATACTTCAAAGAGCAAATGAAATTATGGAGATGCAAGAACTATCTCCTGAACTACTTGAACAGGCAATTAAAGATGGTGAGTATGTTACATTTCAAAGAGAGCTTGGTGAGGTTGGTAAGTTTGTAAATAAACTTAGAACTGGCAACACAAGAATGAACGCTTTGACTCAGATTATGGTTCCCTTTTTTAATACTGCTGGTAATTTATTTAAATATACAGTTGAACATACTCCTTTAAATGTTGTTTCTAAAAATTTTATACAAGGTTTTGTTGAGGCTTTTTCAAGAGAAGGCGCTGGTAGTCGCAAACTTGCTACTGAGTCAAGCAAAATAGTAACTGGTTTAGGTACTTTATATTTGTTAAATGAGTTTCTTGTTGAAAATATGAAAGGAACTATTTCTGGAGATTGGTCAAATCTTTCACCAGAAGAAAGAAATATGAGAACTGTAATGGGTCAACAAGAATACTCAATAGAGTTTCCAGATGGCTCAACTGTAAGTTATAGAGGGTTTGAACCGGTTTCGACATATATTACAATGATTGAAGCTTTGCAAAGAAGCGATAAAAAAGCATATGAAAATCAATCTAGTATTGAAAGAGCTGGAGAAGTGGTTTATAATGTAACAAAAGAAGTTGCAAAACAATTTTTAGAAAATCCATTCTTAGCAGGAACTGGAGATTTATTTAAAGTTCTTAATGGCAGAAGAGATTTTCTTGATTATGGCTTTAACCAAATGGCTGGCGCTCTTGTTCCGGGTTCATATAGACAATGGCTTAGTGTTGTAGACCCAGTACGAAGAAGAAGATTAAAATTAGTTGAAAGAAATGAAAATATTGATTTAATTGACGTTTTAGAAAGTCAAGCTGAAAATGTTTTACCTTGGTTTATAGAAGGTAGCAATATGAAAGCTTTAGACCCATTTGGTAACGAAATACCTAAGCCAGACCCTGTTGGTGGTTTGCTAGCATGGAGACAAACTCAGAGACTAAATGACCCAGTTTATGCTGAAATACAAAAAATATACTTTGATAATAAAAAAGGATTTAAGTCTGCTAGCGCGTTTTTTACATCTTCTGATTTAGCAACAATAAAACTTACTCCGGGCGAACATCAAGCCTTAATAAAAATATCTGGACAAAATTTATACAATTTTATTGATAATGCAATGAAAGTGGATGAGTGGTCTAATATGTCAGATGCTGTTAAAAGACAAATAATAAACTCTGTAAAAGAAAAGTATGTTACTACTTATAGAGAAATTATGTTTTCTGGAGATTTGTCAGTTCCTGCTCAAATAATGAAAGTAAAAGAATTAAAAGGCGATTTTGAAACTCCAGAGGACAAAGAAGAGTATTTAAAACAAATGAGAAGAGATGTTGGCTCTAGAAATATTGGCCCACTAAAGCCACAAAAAGAATATCAAGACCTTTTAGATAGCTTGTCTACTATATATAATCAATAATTTTTATTTTACTATAACAATATTGTGTACTTTATTATTATATTCTAGCACAATTTATTATTGATGCGCCCATGTCAACTATTCTTGGGCGGTAAGGCGCACAAAACTACAAGGAGAATATTATGGGTAATTATTTACCATCAAAAGCACACCAAAAAAGTGTGGTTGAATCCCTAAATGCCGATGTATCAGCTAGTTGGAGCGTTTCTAGCGCACTTGACATATCAAGCGCAGCTCATGCATCTAAAACGCTAGATGCTAGCACAAACTCAATTCTGATTTATTCTGATTCAGATGTTTATATAAGATTTGACCAGCTAACAAGCGACACAGTATCTACTGCTAACGATGTAATAATACCAGCTCAGACACTTATGAGCATTCGTGTTCCAAATGGCTTAAAAGCTAGCGCAGATACAGCAATTACAGTTCACTTTAAGCAAGTAGCTTCGGTTGGAACTAAATCCTTAAGATTAGTAGAGGTATAAAATGTTTCGTTCGATAACTAATAATACAGCAAAAAATTTAAGCGCTGGAGGAACAATCTCTGGTAATGTGACTATCGAGGGAGATTTAACTGTTAATGGTGATGGCGCTGGTAGCTACGATGAAATAGTCAATGGTCAATTAGTAGCATTTAGAGACGACTCAAGTACAGTTGGTACAAATGATAATATAGTTATAGAAAATGATGGCACTGGTGATGCAAGTTTAAAATTTAGCTTAACTGGTGCAACTGATTGGTTTGCCTATGTAGATAATTCTGATAGTGACAAGTTTAAAATTAGAAGAAGTACATCAGATTTTCTCATAATTACTGAAACAGGGAGTGTGGGTTTAGGTGTATCACCTTCTTACCCATTACATATTGAAAATGCCTCTGATACAGTAGCTTACTTTAAAAGTACAGATAATAATGGACAAATAGCAGTAGTTGATGATGACACTACAGCATACTTTGGTGCAAATGGTAGCAGAGCATTTATGGGTACAGCAAGTGGGTTGGCTGGTACTACAAATTTAGTTGTTGATAGCAATGGAAATGTTGGTATAGGCGAAACCTCACCAGAAGCTCGTTTAACTGTTTCGCCGGGTACAGTTGGTACTACATCATTAGGTGGTAGGTCAATTAATTATGGTCTAAATATAAATACATCAAGTGGGCGTTCTGGAGTAACTGTAAAACCAGCTAATAATTATGCAATAGGCGATGACAATGCTGGATTTCAATGGCTATATCCTTTTGATGATGGTGGTAATGGCGATTTTAAAGCATTTAGAGTATCTGAAGGTGCAACTCTTGTAGATAAATTTTATGCAACCAGAGATGGTCAAGGTTATTTTGCATCAAATGTTGGTGTTGGAACAACAAGCCCAATGGCAAACAGTGATGGAATTGTTGGATTAGAAATCAGTAGTGGTGCATCAACAGGATTAACTTTAAAAAGTACAAGTAGTTCTCAGATTTATAGTTTATGGGCTGATTCAAGTGGCAATTTAAAAGTACAAGACAATACTAATAATGAAACCAGACTCACTGTAGACTCATCTGGTAATGCTACTTTTGCTGGTGATGTAACTATAGGCTCAAATGAATTAATTTTTGATGCAGGTGAAAAAGTATTTTCTACAGGTGGATATGTTGTTGCGGATGGTGATGCAGGTTTTATTGCAAGAGATAGCGGTGTAAATAAATTTATTATAAATGGAAATACTGCAACTTTTGCTGGTGATGTAACTGTGGCTGGTGGCGATATAACTCTTACAAATGCTACACCCACAATAGTAGCAGAGCAATCTTCTGGAGCTACAAGGGCAAAAATAAAATTTCCTACTTTTGGCAGTGATGGTGGTATAACTTTCGAAACTACTACAAATGGTGCTGGTGCAATGGCTGAAGCTATGAGAATTGACGAAGACCAAAATGTCGGTATAGGTACAACAAACCCATCTGATTATAATGCATTAGCACATAATTTAGTTGTATATGAAAACAGCGATAGTGGTATAACAATAGCAAGTGCCACAACTGGTACTGGTTCATTGTATTTTGCAGATGGTACTACTGGTGATGAAGCTTACAAAGGAAGTATAGAATATAGTCATGGTTCTAATGCTTTATCATTAAGAGCAAACTCTGTTGTTAAATTTGTACTTGATACCAACTCTGTTATCTCACTATCTAATAATGATGGTGGCAACACAGGCAATACAATATTTGGGCATACTGCTTGGCAACAATCAAGTAATGTAGGAGCTGATTACAATACTATATTTGGTCAGGAAGCAATGGGTTCTGGTAATATTAGTTCAGCAGAGCGTAATACTGGAATTGGGTTTGCTGTTATGAGAAGCATTACTACTGGTGATTCCAACGTAGCTGTAGGAGCAGATTCTCTCTATGCTTTAAAAACAGGAAGTGCAAACATTGCAATTGGGCGAGATTCATTTAAAAGTGCTTCATTTGGTGAAACTGGTAACGTTTCTATCGGTTATCAAGCAATGTCAAGTTTAAATGAAGGAGCTAACGTAAGTGCAAGTGCTGATAACAATATTGCAATCGGGCAATCAGCCTTACTTGGTGGAGCATTTGCTGGTAATGATAAAGTAGTAAATGATAATATTGCTATTGGAGCTTTTGCACTCGATGCTACATCTGATAATTCTCATACAGGACTGATTGCTATTGGACGAGATGCGTTGGGAGCGTTGACCTCTGGCGGTTCAAATATTGCTATTGGTTACGAATCTCAATTATACCAAACAGATGGAAGTAATAATGTTTCATTAGGTTTTAAAGCATTAAGAAATGCAGATAATGGTGAATCTTTTAATACTGCAATTGGAACAAAAGCCGGTGAATTTATAAATCATGCAAGTTCAGATGGTAATACTATTGTAGGTATGCAGGCAATGGTCGGAGGAACAGGAGCAAGGTCTTATAATACTGTTATGGGTTATCGTGCAATGGGAAGTAGCAATACTCAAAATAATGTTGGCGGTAACGAGAATGTATTTATTGGAGCGTATTCTGGTAATGGCACTTGGACAACTGCTGGTTGTGACTTAAATACTGCTGTTGGTTATCAATCTATGCAAGGTGCTATGAATGGAGCACTTCAAAACAGTGCTTTTGGAGCAAATAGTTTAGGTGGAGTTACTTCTGGTGATAATAATGTTGGAGTCGGTTTTAAGGCTGGTTTTACAGGAACTGATAATGTAACAACTGGAGAACAGAATACCTTGATTGGTGCATCTACACAGGCAACTGCATCTGGAGCTGTAAATCAAACTGTAATTGGATATGGTGCTATATCACAATCAAATAACTCAGTAACACTTGGTAATACATCTGTTACTTCAATATTTGCACCAACTAAAACAGCAATACAATCTTATGGCACAGTTGCAATTACTGATGGTTCAACAATTACATTGGCTGGAAGCAATTTAGGAGCCGCAATATTATGTATATATGAAGCTAGCGGTGGAATTGGTGGTGTGTTTGCTCTATCTTATCAATTTGCGGCAGTTCAATTAGCTGGAAGTTCAGATACATCTACATCTGATAGTGCTGGTGATGTGTGTGTAATTAATGGAACAAATAATCATACAGTAACAATAAAAAATAATACTGGTGCGCAGAAAAATTTTAGAATAATGATTTATTCAGCCGCATTTAATTAATAGGAGAAATAATGCAATACGAAATAAAAGACTATCGTGATGAAGATGGTAAGAAGTTTGTAGGATTTATGATTACCGATGATGCTGGTAACAGATTGGCAACTGATAAAAAAATAGACTTAGTAGATGGTAAAAGCGATGAAAGTTATGTATCTGATGCTTTTGCACTATGCAAAGATGAAATATCAGAATGGCAATCGCAATTTGCATTAGTTGGTAAAAAATGGAATCCAGATACAAATTCTTTTGTACAGCCAGAAGAATCTGAAGAAGGAGAATAAAATGTGCAAATGCTGTAACTGCAAAAATTGTAATTGTTAACTAAACAAGGAGTCAATAATGGCTAAAGAAAAAAAAGAAAAGCCAGTTATTAATCTTGATGGTAAAGAGTATATCATTGAGGACTTAACTGATGAACAGAAGATGATGGTAAATCATATAAACGACATACAAAACAAACAGGCATCTAATGGTTTTATTGCAGACCAACTTAGAGTAGGTCACGATGCATTTGTTAAGATGTTGAAAGAATCATTAAAGTCTGAAGAAAAGGTTAAAGAAGACTAATGCTTATAAGGAAAAGTTCTCAGGGTCATTACTTACGACTATACAGAAACAGTACTCCCGGTGTTACTAGGAAAAAAACATACGCAGATGGTACGACTGAGACCCTGACTTATCCTTCTAGGTATAAATACTTTTTAGTATTAGATGGTGAAATAATTAAACGTAGCGATAATTGGAATACTATAGAACAAGCATATGTAGATGAATGTGATTCTAGACATGGAGGTGGAAGCGGAAGAATGATAATTGGAACTCATAAGCTAGAAAATCATGTAATAAAAGAATTATGAATAATCCGCTAGCAAAATTAGTATCATGGCAACTTAAAACTGCTCAGCTAGATGGATGGACTTCATATCACATTGCAGCAGGCGCGTTTCTTTGTAAAATATTTCAATGGTGGGGTTGGACAAACTTTTGGTGCGTTATGGGTGTTTTTATTATTGGCGTATTATGGGAAATATTTGAATATTACATTGAAAATTGGAAACCTTATGGCAGTAAAAAACGATGGGCATATAATACTATTGCTGACATAATTGTAGAAACTGCTATAGCATGGTGGATGGTAATTTGAATTATAAAATAAAACATAATGGAGAATTTAAAATTGTTAGTACGAGTTATAATATTTCTGTTTCTTATAAATATATTGGGATGCAGTCAAGGATGGAGCGTAGCAGGAGTTCAAATAACTCCGCAAGATACAGTTATAAATACAGCATTTATAGAAATAATATCACATGATAGCACGCAACATTGGTATGCTAATAAAATTTATAATGGTGATAATTGGTGTCATTTGCATGATGAGTGGGAATATGTTGAGGTAAAATGAGTGGAAAACCGGATACCGCTAGAAGTTATAGGACTACTATTCTTGATGATAATGCCATTGTTAGCATTAATCTTAAATGGTTGGCTCAAGGACTTGTATTGGTTGCGGGGTTGGTATATGGATATTTACAGATTGAAGGAAGAATTAAGGCATTGGAAAATAAAGTTGCAACTGCTGATAAACAAATTGAAAATTTACTTAGCAAACATATTGTTGAAGAAAAAGCTGAAAGAGAAGAGCTAGCTCAAAAGGTAGCATTTTACGAAAAAGAATTAAATTTAAACCCATTTAGCTGGGGAAAGAAAAAGAGAAAATAATGGATTTTATAGCATTATATGGTGAAGCTGGAATGATTGGTGTAGTTGGTGCTATGTTTGTATATTTAGTTGTTTCTATGTCTAACAAATCAGCGAAGCAACAAGATGAGCTAGAATCTCTTAAACTAGAAAATAGAGGACAATCAGAGACTTTGGAAAATATGGAGGGTATGATAATAAAGCTTATTAATAGATGGAATCAGTCTGATGATAAATTAGACAGAAAATTCGATGCTTTGACAAAAGAAGTAAATGATTTAGATAATCAAATATCAGAGGTAAAAGGCTCCTTAAGTAGAATAAATGGAAGACATTGATGGAAAATAAAGATATATATCAGGTATTAGTTAAGCACGATGAAAGATTAAAAAATATATATTCTTCTTTAGGTAGAATAGAAAAACATTTAGACAAACTAAATGGCAGGGTTTCAAGTAACGAAAAAGAAATTGCTAAGTTGCAAGTATGGGGTGGTGTTGCACTTGTTACCTTTCCAGTAATCGTAAACATAATAATGAGGATAATATAATGTTAGCAAAGTTAATCGCAGATGACTTATTGTCAGATGAAAATGGTAAAGAAGTAATTGCTGAAATAAACAAAGCAGTAGACATACCAATTATCAATGAAGCTACAGAACAAAAAATATTAGAAGCACTTTGGAAGGTAATTAAAAGTGTATTGCTTAAAAAGATTGGTTTGTAATGGCTAAGGGTGTAAAACATTATTTTAAGGATGGTAAATCTCATAAGGGTCTATCTCATAAAATGCCAAATGGTCAATTGCATAGTGGAAAAACTCATGGAAAAACTTCTCAAAGATTATTTCATTATGGAGAACTATCTAAAAAAGCAAAAGCAAATGCTAGAAAATCCTGGGGCAAGTAATGATTGATTCATTGCAAATGCTAACAGTTATTAAAGATACCCTTGAAAAAATGGGTTCTAAGTATGCAAGCCACGATGCTCAAATGCTTGTTTATCGCACTGGGTTAGTTGAATCTAAATATAAGTACATCATGCAGAAAGGTGGTTCATCCATAGCCAGAGGTCATTGGCAATGCGAACCATGGGTGGTCGTTTCTTTGTGCAATGATTACTTACAGTATAGAAAAGACCTTTTAAAAAAAGTTGCTGAGATATGCTATCTTGATTGGAGTTTTTTCACTGCACCTGATGAGGATAAGTGGAGAGATATTCTAACAACCAACCTCATTGCTGGAATTATCGTATGTCGTTTACACTATTGGAGAGTGCCACACGCCATGCCAAAAACATTGGATGAGCAAGCTAGCTATTGGAAGCGCTGGTATAATACTTCGAAAGGTGCTGGTACAGAAGAGCATTTTAAAGAAATCGTAATGAAATATGGCTGATGAAATTGTTCAAGATGTAGAAGGCAATATTATAGGTTGCAGATATTGTGGCAGTAGAAGTATAAGAAAGTTTGGGTATCTGTATAGAGCAAATAGCAAAAGACAGCAATGGATGTGTAATTCTTGCGGTAAAAGAACTGTTAATCCAAGCATATTAGAAAAAGCAGACTTTGTAACACAGCAAAAAGACCCCGACTACATACCAATTGACGAATTAATAGAGCATAGAAAAAGAAAGTATGCTGTAAAAATAAAAGGTAAAGAGTCTCGTAAGTTAATAAATATAAAAATAAAAACAAGAGGCCCTATAGGTATTTGTCATTTTGGCGACCCTCATATTGATGATGATGGTACTGATATCGCTGAAATATATTCTTTGTGTAATTTAATAAATAAAACAGAAGGTATGTTTGCCGGAAATCTTGGAGATGTTCAAAATAATTGGATTGGTAGGCTGTCTTTTTTATATGGTCAACAATCTACTACTGCAAAAGAATCTTGGAGACTAACAGAACATTTTGTAAATAGCGTTAATTGGCTGTATTTGATAGCTGGAAACCACGATGTTTGGTCAGGTGATGGTGACCCCTTAGATTTTATAATGCGCGACCATAAAGGCGTATATGAGAAATGGGGTGCTAGGTTAAATCTTATATTTCCAAATGGAAAAGAAGTTAGAATAAATGCTAGACATACTTTTAAAGGATATAGTATGTGGAATACTGCTCATGGAGTCGCAAAAGCCGCGCAAATGGGCTGGAAAGACCATGTGCTAACTTGTGGTCATATTCACGTTTCAGGGTATCAGGTTTTAAAAGACCCTGCCTCCGGGCTTATATCACACGCATTACAAGTCGCTAGCTTTAAGGTAATGGATAGCTATGCAGATAAACTAGGTCTTGATGATAAAAATATTTTTAATGCGCCAGTTACCATTATAGACCCGAAATATGATGATGATGATAACAGGCTTATTACTACAATATACAATCCTTACGAAGCATCAGAATATTTGACTTGGAAAAGAAGCAAGAAATAAACTGTTTGATTTTTATTAAGATACTTACTAACTTCTGCTAAACAAAGCTAAACCAATAGCAATGCAAGGAGTAATAAGTTGCAAGATTTTTTTACAGTATCACAAGTAGCATCAGAGCTACACCTATCAATAGAAACAGTTAGAAGATATATAAAAACCGGAAAGCTTAAAGCAAGTAAACCCGGCAAAAGTTTCATTATTATGAGAACCGAACTTCTAAGGTTTATTACCAACGCCGAACATAAACCATTAGCAGACCTTTAATTATTAGTTCTTGAGCTTTAGTGAAAGAACTAATAATTAAAAGGATGCAATGAAAAAGCAAGAGTCACAAGCAAGAAGGGAATGTGCAAACTATAACAATGGTAATTGCTTAGGCATAATGTTTTCTAGGGAAGATGGCAAACTAATTACAAAAATTGATGGTAAGTTTGCCGGGAAGAAATGCATAGTAGATACCAACAACTGCTCATACTTCAATCAAATTGTAATAAAAGGAGGTCAATTTGCCACAAGATGATGACAAGGTTCTTAGTTTACGAATCGAAAGAACCGAGAAGACAACAGAAGAAGATGTTAAGCAATTTTATATTCGAGTTTATAAAATGGCTGAGAATCTTGGTTTCAATGTTATTTCTAAGGCCGACAATAGTCAGCTTATAGCTTTTAGGGGGAAAGAAGATGGAGAATGAAAAGAATCTAGACGAACTTCATGGCGAAGAATTTGGACACAACATTGATGTTCATGTAGATAGAATACTTTGGAAAATATCAGAGTTAGAATACGAAATTGAGAACATAAAATACAAGCAACAAGAGTCTTCTGAGTTTTATGACAGAAGAATTGAGTCCGTCAATAAACAAATTTCTTACAGAAAAAACTTGCTAGAAAGCTATATGCAAGGTCAATTCGATACGAATGGTAGAAAGTCTATGGGTTTCCCAAATGGAACGCTTAAGATGACAACTAGGACGACAAGAGAGTTTGGCGATGACGAATCTCTAATAAAGTTTTCTTATGCAAACAATATATCCACTAGAGTTACAGAGAAACCGGATAAGAAAAAGATTGCAGAATACATAAAGAATACTGCTGATGCTCCGGTGGGATACAAGGAAACAAAACAGACAACATTTTCTTACAAAACAACAAAGTACAAGGAGACAAAATGAAGTTAAATGAAAAGCTAAGCCTTATTCAGACCAAGCTTAAGGTCGGTAAGGGTCACAGAAATGATTTTGGTAAGTATAATTACCGAAATCTTGCAGATATATTTGAAGGACTAAAGCCACTGCTTGATGAAACCGGTTGCTACGTAACTGTTAGCGATGATATAGTATGTGTTAATGACTTTAATTACATAAAAGCAACTGCAACATTTAGCGATGGCAATGATACTATCACAACTGAAGGGTGGGCAAGAGAATCTGTGCAGAAAAAAGGAATGGATGACAGCCAAATTACAGGTGCTACTTCATCATATGCTAGAAAATATGCATTAAATGGCTTATTTGCCATTGACGACACAGAGGATGCCGATAGTATGGACAACAGAGAACATAAGACAGTAGTCAACTCACCATCACTTAGCAAGCAACCAAATAAAGAAGTTCAGCAAGTATCTGAGGAGTGGAATGAAGAGTCAAGAAGTTCCGGAATACCTTTTGGCAAACATAAGGGAACTCCTTGGAAAGATATACCCGAAGATTACATAGGTTGGATTATCGAAAAGAGCGATAACCCTAATTGGAGAACTATGGCTAACGCAGAGCTTGTAGCGAGAATGACTGAAGATGCTAGCACAAAACAGCAGGTCGCGGCGGAAGCTGATTCTAGCACAGAGGAAGTCAAACAGGCAACCGAAAAGGGTTGGGAAGTCATGGAGGAACTTAAATTGGTAGTGGATGAGGACGACGATGACCTACCTTTCTAAGAAGTCTTCCCAAAAAGATATTGTGCTTGACTATCTAAAAAAAAATAAGCGTATCACATCTTGGTTTGCTATACAAGAATTTGGCATAACAAGACTAGCTGACGTTATACACAGGCTAAGAAAAGAGGGTTACACAATAGAAAAAACTATGGCTACTCACAAAAATGCAAGAACAGGCAAAGTTTCTACATTTGCTAAATACAAGTTTATTGATGCAATAGATGTGGGTTCAAATTACGAACTTTCACTTGGTTAACTCCATTGACAAGTGAAACAGAGGGCGGGTTAGTCCTCCTTAATTCATCCCGCCCTCGCAACATTAAGAGGTTATAATGCCAAGCAAAAGCAAACAAAAAGGCAATAGGTTCGAAAGAGAGGTTACAAACCTAGCCAAAGATTACGACATAGACTCTCAAAGAGCGTATGGTAGTAATGGTTTATCTCTTGGACACGCTGAAGAAGTAGATGTTTTACTTAAGACACCCGATAAAGATTGGAAAGTCCAATGCAAGGTAAGGAAGAATATAGCTAATTGGATAAAACCGGATACAAAAGTTGTTGATTTACAGGTAGTAAAAGAGGATAGAGGTCAAATATATGCTATATTACCATACGAAGAATTTCTAGAATTGATTGCAGATGACAAAGAATATAGAGGTTCGGGTTACGAAAAGCACGATGAAGAAAGGGAATACTATAAAGAAAGAATGGAACAAATATCTAATGAAATTGACAGAATGGAAGAGATAGCCAAAGAGATAAATGAACTTAAATAATTTAAAAATAGGACAACAAATAACAGGAAAAACCTTAAATTTTAAGGGTGAAAGAATTACTGTCTCAGGAGAAGTATCTGCTATAAATGACGATATAGTATATATTGTAAAAAAGTTTCCTAAGAAAGAATATTTTGCCATTAATAAAAATAATATTATAACAGGAGTAAAAGATGCCAAAGAAAATAAATAAAGCACCCGCATTTCAGTTTTATGCAAGTGACTTTTTATCAGATTTAAACGTACAAATAATGACAATGGCGCAGAGGGGAATATACATTACCTTGCTAGCTATGGAATGGATTGAGGGTAGCCTACCGGCAGATACTCAAACCCTAAAGGTTTTATGTGGTCATCATCCTAGCTTTGAAGAAGATTGGAACGCCATCAAGCATTGTTTCTACGAGGAAAATGGTCGTATATACAATAGTAGGCTTGAATCAGAAAGAAGTAACATGATTAGCTACAGAGAAAGAATGTCAAATAACGGCAAAAAGGGTGCAAAAGCACGTTGGAATGGCAAGGCTATAGCTGAGCCATCCAATAAAGAAGTAGAAGTTAGAAGTAAAAGTAGAAGTAATGCTAAAGTAAAGCTTTATAGTGAAGAATTTGAAAATGAATTTTGGTCACTATATCCTAGAAGAGATAACAAGAAAAGAGCCAAGGATAAGTACATATCACTACGTAAGGCCGGTACTAAAAAAGAAGTAATATTAGAAGGCTTAAAGTCTTACATTAAGCAATGGAAAAACGCGGGTACAGAGTCTGAATTTATACCTATGGCTAGCACTTGGCTTAATCAAGAAAGATACGATGATGAACTTATCAGCAACACAAAGGTTATTAAGAACCTAGTTGTCTCAAAAGAGTTTCATTATATGTGCATAGAGTGCAAGTCAGAAAAAACCACGAAAGAAGAACTTAGTATTAATGATAGGCTTTGTGAATGTGGTGATGGAATTTATGAAACCAAGAACACTGTCCTAGCTCAGCTTTCTGCCGACGCAAGAAAAGAAAATAAAATATCTTGCAGCGAGCAAAAAGCTAGCACGCCAGAAGCTGAACCAGAAAGCTTTGAGAAAGATGAATTTGAACAGGCATTTTCAAGTATGGTTAAGTCTATGGGGGCGCGTTAATCTTGTGCGGTGGCTCCGTACTTTAAACAAGAGGATGATAAATGCGCGCTCCCAAAAAAATAAAACAAAAAAAATCTTATGATGGTAAAAGGGCAGATAAAAATATTAAATACTGTGAAATTTGTAAAAAATGTTGGGAGTATAATGGTAATCTTAGAAACTTGGTTCACTACGAAGATTTTCCCACATACAAAAGAGAAAGAAAAACTTGCAAAATTTGTTTAAAACGTCAAGGCGCTCATGTTCGGTAGGATATCTCACAACTACAATCCTTCCTTCATTGCTCCGCATCAGCAACTCCACATGGGCGCCTATAAATCAAAGGAGATACTATGATTATGATAGACCTAGCAGAATGGGTTATAAATTTTTTTATATTTAGTGCATCATTTTTATGTATTGGTGTAGGAGTTTTTATATTTTGCTTAATTTTTCATGCAGTATTAGATTGGATGACTATTGCAATAAAAAAAGGAGGTTAGTATGAGGTATTACTGGGAAGTTTTATTTAGCACAGAATATTTCCCTTACTGGGAGTTCACTATGTTGATGATGCTAGCACTTAATCTCAGTCTTCTATGGCGAGTCCATAGAATAGAAAAGAAGTTAGACGATGCTTAAGAAAGATTACAAAGAACAAAGAGACCACCTAGGTGCGCATTTGAAAAATAGCGCAAGTAAGGTGTATCAAATAACTGATGGAATAATGCGAATATCAATGTTAGCAAGAAAGGGTAAAGTTGGAAAGGGTTCTGCATTTAAAGAAATAGAAAAGCTAGCACTAGAACTCAGGCATTGGAATGACGTACCCGCGAACATAAGCTATAAGTTTTCGCCTTTGGGTATCATGGACGACAAAGAACAATGGGATAAAGAAAAAATAGAATCTGATAAATTTATTTTATCTAAAAAAGATGCGGATGAAAAGATATACCCTACGTCTAAAGATATGAAGAATGTCTTAGCACAATAGGGTATTATTTATTATATTTATGGTAGGTTAGTTTATAAATAACGTGGATTTGTCTCCTGTTATTTGTTTTGAAGGGGGAGACTTCCTTATTATAACTACATCTCCCCCTTCGGTGTCTATATAGCTTTTTCTACTTGCGCGATTTGCTCATTTATTATTTTAATAGCCATCTTACAACCATTTACATAGCCTATGTCGTAAGCTATCACAGCCTCTTCCATATCTGCCCAATGCCAACTATTCAAGTCCTCGATTTGATAGTCTTCATTTAATTGTTCCTCAATGTATGTAATTAACTCGCCAAGTTTGTTAATTATCTGTGCTTTACCATGTATCATATTATCAATTACATCTTCAAGAGATTCAAAATAATCTTCTCTACCAACATCTAATTTAATTGTTCTCATTGTAACTCCTATTTTATTAAAAGGTTTGGGGGCGGATAACCAAAAACCGCCCCCTGCTTGGCGTGCTAGCTTATGCCTTTCCGCCTTCATCTTCAAGAGATAGCAATCCCTGTACTATTTCTCCTGTCTTTGACAAGTCAAAGGCAATGCCTTTCTTCGTGGGAATAAAATCATCGTTGTCTTTTGTCTTCGTCCATATACGGACTTGACCAAAGGTCTTGTCATTAATTGTATCCTTAGTGACAAGGATTTTAGTTGTATCGGTTAAAGGGATTTCATGTAGTACCATAAGGTTACTCCTGTGTTTGTGGTTTATGTTATGCCTTTGCAACAACGCCTGTTGCAAGTGCTATTTGTTCAAGTTTTTCTCTTGTATCGTCGTCACAATCTGCAAGGTTTATCTCAACCCTTTTGCCAACACTAGTCTGTATATTCTGACCTTTCTCGGTCTTGATTACGTCTATCTGTATATGCTCGTCTTTCTTAATTGCTTTAATCTCCCTAGCTAGAACAGTTCCGTCGAATTTAAAGTGTTTATCCGCTCTCTCATCTTCTAGGTCTATTCCTTCAATCATCTTATGCAATGGCATAATAAATCCGTCTATATCTGCGGACAGCTTAGACACTAGGTGAATCTTATTCTCTCGGCTAAGTTGCTTTTCATCAAGTTCGCTTGCCCAAGCTGATAAACTATTTAAAATCACGTTTATTGCTAGGTCAATAGCGCTATGCAATGCTTCCTGTGTTTTTTGGTCGCCGTTTTTAATCATCTCGATAACGAACTTGCTAAATGTTTCAAAGTTTGACATTTGGTTTTCCTTTTATTTAATTAATTATTGTTTTCACAAAAAAACAAACAATAATTAATTAATATGTTCTGCAAAAAGCGATGGTATTTCTCGGTTTGTCCATCGTGGATTGCTGTTAAGTTTTGTGCCTATGTAATAATTCCTGTATGCTTGCACCGAATCTTTATCTTTGAATTCATCAGGCATACACTGTGAGAATGGAGTAATTTCATCTTTGGGAAGGTCTATTTCCTTTACTTTATCCATACACCATTCGATAACAGCTTGTGATTTGTGGATTTTTCCATATCGGTGAGTATATTCTTGTGCTAGCGCAAGGCCATGAAGGCTTAACCAATCGAAGTTCGATTGATTTGTCCTTGACCAAACTGTGCATGGGTGATTGTAATGCGCCCATTTGTATGGCACATCAAATTTTTCTCTATCAAATGCAGAGCATAGCATTTGCGCTGATTCTAGCACCATTTTTACTACGTGTTTATCATGTTGCATCTGTGCTGATACAACGGGGTTTGTGTTAAGTGCGAATATATTCATTTTTTCTCCTTTTATTAATTATTGTTTTCATAAAACTATAAACAATAATTAATTATCCTTTGAACCATGTTGGTTTGTTAGCAAGTTTCTCTAGTGTAGACACTAGACCATCTACGGCATCATCTGTTGTTTTACAGAACCTTTGCTCTACGACATGGAGCAAGTCAAGTTCTCGCTTGTATGCATCTGTGGTCTCGCATTGATAACCCATGCCATTGTAGAATTCGTACTCTGTGTCCATGAGTCCAAAGCAATAGTCTCGAAATAACCCGGACAAGCCGGCGCTCATAAGCCTGTGAATGTCAAGCGGTTCGTTAGGCATCTTGATTGGTATGGATATACCAAAGTATTTCCAATCATTACCGCCATTGTATTGCACAAAGTTGTATGCAATAACCTCTACCGCATAACCCATCTTAGTAAGGACGTCACTAATCAAAGCTAGCGTGGCTCCCAGCCTAGCAAAATCTTTCTCTTTGTGTTGCCAAGAGATTGCCATGTTCATACCAATACGAACATTAGCGCGCTGTGACTGACGTACTGTGGTAGACCAATATTGGTCTTGACCGCCCATAAGTCTAGCCATGCTTAAGTCGTCGCCGTCGTCACGAATAACTCTCTTGCGCTTGCATGATAGACCCTTGCCTACGAACTTGGATATTCTAGAATCCATGTCAATTTCGGAGCGCATTTTTTGATACAATCCTATCATGTTGTCGGATGATTGGCCGATGGTTAGCGCTCGCTTGAGGTTGTCTCTACCGACGACATGGTTGCCATAAGTCCAAGTTTCCCTGTCGCTACCCTTCGCACCATTGTTGTGCCAAAAGGATTTTGTTTCGTAGATACAATCTAGCATGGTTCTCATGTCCGGCATATGAATAACCGCATGGATACCTTCATCATTGTCGTTAATGATTTTTGGTTCGAGTATATTTTTGTAAATATTCCCCATTATTTGTACTCCCTTTTTAGTTCTTTGATGTTGACCTTATCAAGCTCTTCTTTCGTCCATCCTGTTGTAATGATGTCGAGTAGAAAGCTGATTGACTTGCCTGCTAGCATCCATTTTTGGCCGTCGAGAAAAAGTCTTGTGCTAATTGTACGGCGGACATGGTTCTTGTTACATCTCTCCCTGAGCGACCACAGACAAGCTGACATAGTCGACGACAAGCGATGTTCGCCGGATAATGCTCTCTCGATGTTTTTATCATAGTCCACATAAACCTTGACCGCTTGCAATCTGTCTAGAGTTGCCAAGTCTAGTTGACCACGTCCGGCAAAATCAAAGTCGTTTCCGTCTCCCCATGTATTACTCGCTACAGCCACATGAAAGTTGTCGTCCTTGGTGACAAATGGATTGTCCTTGTCATTCGGTGTAGCTAGAATGCCTTGGTTATCTAGCACACTATTGAATACTAGACCGGCATTTGCATCGAAGCCGTCGAATTCGTCAAGACATAGAAAGCTACCATCACGAAACGACCTAGATACCGAGCCGTCTATGAATGTACCATCGAATGTCATTCTGCCTGTCATATGTGACTCTGTCACACCGGCGGAGCCTTTTAGGTACTCATAGTTCCCTTGGTCGGTGGAAAATCCCAATGCTCTAGCACACTGTTCGACAAGGTATGACTTCCCTGTACCACTTGGGCCACAAAGCCAAACTCTTTTGAAGAGTTTCAAGCATTCTAGCACGAATGGAAACTGTTTGTGCTTAAGACCCGACACACTCTTTACTTCTACGTCGTCAATGTAGACTGTTACAGGACGTTGTAACGAATTGATTTTCTTGTCTACTTTCTTCGACAGTTCGTCGGTCTGTTCGCTGAAAGCCTCGATAAGGTCTCCCTGTATCTTTTCGGTTCTGCTGTATATGTCATCACCTAGCTTTTCTGCTACCTTGTCGGCTAGCATATCCTCCAGACTTCCTGTGCTAGCGGGCTGTGGGCTGGGTGACGGGCTGGGTGTAGGAGTAGGAGTTGGAACAGGAACTCCGTCCTTGGGTTTATTGCCGTCGATAATATAGTCAACTAGCTTGTCTTTTGGAGTCGTCTGTATCCAACTAGACTTTTCTCCACGTTGTTTTGCCTTGGCAATAGCCAACTTTTTGACTCTGCTATGAGCCATTGCATTTAGTTCACTTCTGTTATACATGGTTTTCCTTCTGCCGATTTCGGCGGTTAGTTGATTGTTTTATTATTTCTAGCTTTTTCATAAAAAGCTGAAAAGCTAGAAATAATATTAAAGAACGGCTCGTAGTATTTGTAATGCTAGGCCGATTAGAGCAAAGGCAACTATAAAATTGCCAACTTCATCCGAGGATAAAAACTCGACTATTTTTTCTATTATTTTCATTTTGTCTCCTGTTTGGTTAAGGTTACTAGCTTTTTCACTTACGTTTCAAAGCTAGAAACCTTACCTGTTGATTGTTTAATACTCAATCGGATTGCTAACCCATCTTAAAAATGGTCGGCTTTTACTCCAATTATCAAGGACAATTTCTTGTCCTTCGTCGTTAGAAATTCTCCATTTCAGACCATCGAATGAAATCTCAGCAAATTCTAACTCAAAGCTATTTGCTTTACATCCACCGAAAGACTCTATAAAGAGTCTATTTTCCATGTCGGTGTAATAATGTCCTTCATGGTAGTGAGCAATCCAATTACTCTCGGCAATTTGGTTTAGTAAGTCGATACTAAGCCTTGATTTAACTTCGTCCCTAGTTACAAAGTCCTTTGAAAAGCCGACAAGGTTTCTTATTGGCTTGTAGTTAGGTTCATCTTTGTAATTAATTTTTACAGCAACTACTATGTCGTTAGTATAGTCGCAAGTTGTAATACAGGGTGTTGAAAAGTCTTTCATGGTGTTTACTCCATTTTGACGGCTATGGTTTTTATTTGTGCTAGGGTGTTCTATGCCGTCGTTATAGGACGTTCTAGCATTTTTGGGTGCTTAGGGTGTAGTTAAAAACTACTCCCTAGCTACTCCCTAGAACCCTAGCTAGGAATCGAACCTAGCTACCCCAAAGGGGTAGACCATCTAGGGTTTGGTTGTGTATACTGTCGGCTACAGCCTACGCGCTCAAGTGCGCCCAGCGTTCTTGGCCGTCGGAGGATTCGTCGATGGTGAAGCCTTGAGACAGCGCGCTATTCATCGCGTGGTCTAGCGCGTTCGGTACGTCGGATTCCTCTCGGCGCTGTAGTTCGTCTTCGAAGTCATAGACGGCGGGTGTAATTACCGCGCGGTCTTGCGCGTTCTTGACGAAGCTAGCTAGCTCGGCTTGGCGAAAGTGTTCCTCGTACGCGAGAAGAGCTTGCTCTTCTTCGAGCGTAGGAATATCTACGCGTACTGTGCCGGCTTGGGTGTTTACATCGTTGCGGTTAACAACTTCGTTGTTAGGGGTATAGATTGCTATCATGGTTTTGTCTCCTTCGCGAAGGGTGTTCTTCGCGTGTATTTACGCGCATCATGTGATGCGAGGTTAAGCCGTCGGCCTAGTGCCGTCGGCAATACCCAAACTTACCAAGGATTTAGCGCCAAACCTAGCAAAATCTGCATTATCGTCGGGTAATGCTAGCTAAACCGAGGTAAAAAGTAATGTTTGTGGACGCGTAGAGAGACTACCAACGCGAAACGCGTACTCAACGAAAATCGGTCAGGCCGAACGCGTACGTAGGGGGGTGTGCATACGTATAGTACGTCCCATCCATTTTTTGCACAATTTTCAGATATAGACTGTGTACCTACCTATTGTCCATATGTCCATATTAGGCTTATCCTTAACAATATCAACACTTAATGGCTAAGCTATGGCTTAGCTATAGCCTTGCCATAGCCTAGCTATGGCCTTGCCATGCATATAGAAGTAGAAGAAGAAGTAGAAGTATATATATCTTAGGTATAAAAAACCTTAGGTTTAGTAAACCTCAGGTTGCGAACTCAACCTTTTTTGCTTTGCCAACTAATTTACTTTGAAGTATATTCAAACAGGGGCTAAAATTATTTTTTTAACAAAATCAGGAGCAACAATGCCATACGAAATAAAAGATGATACATTCACTATTTTTGACAATGACAACAAAACTAAAGACACTCAACCAGACTATACGGGGCAGGGCAAAGTTGGTGGTAGAGAGGTTAAAGTTGCAGGCTGGAAAAAGGTTGGTCAATCGGGTAAAGAGTATGTATCTTTTAAAGTAGAGGATAAAAATAATTTTCCGCTTTAATGAAACGAATAAGAAAAAGAACAAGTGCTAGAAAAGGTAAAACCGCAGCATGGAGACGCAAAGAAGGACAGAATCCCAAGGGTGGACTCAATGCTAAGGGAAGAGCTAGCTACAAAAGAGAGACTGGCGGAACTTTGAAAGCACCTGTTAAAAGCGGAACTAATCCAAGAAGAGTGTCTTTCGCCGCAAGATTTGCTGGAATGAAAGGGCCAATGAAAGATTCTAAAGGCAGACCAACAAGAAAAGCGCTAGCATTAAAAGCTTGGGGCTTTGGTTCTGTTGAAGCCGCTAGAAACTTTGCAAACAGACATAAAAAATCAAAATAGGAGAATATCATGCCGGGTAAAAAAGGTTATAAAAAAATGAGTAAGCCAAAAAAAGCTAAACCAAAAATGCCAAAAGGTAAAAAAAAACTATATTAAGCGCTAAGCAGAGAACTTTACCAAAAAAGTTACAGCAAGCAATTATAAAATCTAAGAAAAAGAAGAAATAGTGAAAGGAACAGCAAAGAAAAAAGACCCTGCAAAATGGGCTAGAGCAAAAGCTAGGGCAAAAGCCAAGATGGGCGGGAAACACTCTGCTAGAGCTATGCAACTTGCTGTTAAATATTACAAAGATGCTGGTGGAACCTACTCTGGAAAGAAAAAATCTGGAAATAAGCTTAAAAAGTGGAGTGACCAAAAGTGGGATTATGTTTCAAAAGGCGATAAAAAGAAGCCAAAGTCAAAAAGAGGTCGTTATTTACCAAAATCCGTTAGAGAAAGTCTTTCTCCTTCCGAAAAAGCTAGCACAAATAGAAAAAAACGCGTTGCAAACGCTAGGTCACGCAGAAAAGCTAAATATAGTAAATCAATTGCAAGAAAAGTACGCAATGCTTAGACATGAAAGTTGAATGTCGGGGCAAAAAGTTTGATGTATATACTGTAAAAGAGGCTAAACAAGAAAATATAACACCAATAGAAGACTGGAGAACCGCACAAGTAGGTGATTGGATAAAAACTCACGATGGAAAGGTTATTCAGGTTATTGGAAGAAGGGAGGAAAACCCTTCAAATGTTAAAAAGTCTTATATTTTTATTCGTACTGGATACGGCGAGTGTGGTGTACACAGAAAACACGTATATGCTAAGGAACAACCAAATTATTATCGTGATAAATATTATTTTGGAAAGGATTTAGTAAAAAACGTAAGACCAACTGCAAGACAAAGAACATTTGTAGATGCTTTGTTTTTAAAAGGCAAAACAGACAAGCTTGGAATGTGGGATTCTGAGTCTATTATTCTTGCCTACCAATCAATTTACAAAGACAATAACCCTGAGCAAGCATTGCGTCGTGGTATGGGTATATTAAAAAGAAAACACATAAGGGAATACATTGCTATGAATATGAGAGACAAGTTAAGTGCATTAGGAATGGATGATGATTATGTTGCAAGTCAATATAAGAATATTATTGAAGATATAGATATACCTCCAGCTACTAAGTTAAATGCATTGAACAGAGTAAGCGATATGCTTGGACATCTTACCAAAGAAAAGAAAGAGGAGCAAATAGAAGGCGTATTTGCATTATCCGATGGTGATATTAAAAAATTAGCTACTGTAAGAAAATCCATTGCGGAAACAACGTATGGCACAAAAGATAATAGAAACGAAGAAATTCACACATCATCAAGAGTCCAAAAGTAAAGATATAGACACATCTAAGCCGGGATTGATAAATATTGATAATGAACAGTATTTTGTAGATGGTGAAGTTGCTAAGTTTATTCTTGAATTACTTGAAGAACTAGATTCCTATAAGGAACAATTAAGTTTGTTACAAAAAGTCACAGGTCAGCATGGCGAAAGCTGAAACAAAACAATCTATGCTAGAAGCAATGTATTTAGATATATTTACATTTGCTGACGTACTATTTGGAGACCCTGATAATTCTATGCACTATCATTGCAGGTCTAAATCACCTGACTTTCATAAAGAGATAGCAAAAACATTGATTGAAATGGAGGGAGGAGATAAGTTAGCTGTTGTAGCACCTAGAGACCATGCTAAGTCTACTTTTATTAATTTAATATATCCTTTACATAGAATACTTTTTGGTGAAGAAAGGTTTCTTTTGTTGATTTCAGAATCTGAAATGCAGTCAAAGTACAACCTAGAAGCAATCGGTAACGAGATTGAATTCAATCCTAAGATAAAATACTTTTTCGGAGATAGAAAAGGCCCAATATGGGGTAAAGAAGAAAAAGAAATAATAGGGGGCATAGATGAAAATGGCAGACCAAATGTTATGTGCAAGTGTCTTATACGTGGCACAGGACAAAAGGTTCGTGGTTTAAAGTATGGTGCATATCGTCCAACTCTAACAATAATTGATGATGGAGAAGGTGAGTCAAATAGCACTACCCCTTCTGCAAGAGATAAGTTTAGAAGATGGCTAAACGCCGCAGTTATTCCGGGTAGTGGAGATGCAAAGCTTGTATTTATAGGTACAATCGTAGATACAGATGCATACTTAAATAGAATCGCTGGCCCGCTAGCATATGATAAAGAAGGTAATTATAAGGTCAAGGGTTGGAAGTCTTTGTTTTTTCAAGCAGTTCCACAGGATTTACCTTATGGAAGGTTTGCAACATCAGGTAATGAGTTCACAGATAAGAAAGGTAATGTAAAAGTATTATGGCCTGATAGAAGACCTTATTCATGGCTTATGGGAGAAAAAGAAAGATTAAAATCAGAAGGCGATATTGCATACTTTTATCAAGAGTACCAAAATATACCAGTCGATGATAGTTTTAGAATATTTAAACAAAAAGATTTACGATACTGGGAAGGTCGGTATATGTATGAAAAAGAACAAAGTTTTATTATGAGAACTGACGAAGGTAGAAGAGTTCAGTTGCCAGTCAATGTTTTTCTAGGAGTTGACCCTGCATCGAGTGAAAATGTAAAAGCTGACTATACTGTCATTATGGTGATAGCCGTAGACAAAGAATATAATATATATGTTCTTGATTACTTTAGAGGTCAGGTCGCTCCTATGGCTGGAGCAGATAAGTTATTTGAGCTAGCAGATATGTATCATCCAAGAGATATAAAAATTGAAGAAACTGGTCATGTTATGCTAGCAGATTATGTTAGAAGACATTCAAAAGAAACTGGAAGGTTTTATAATATAAATACAAGAAAGGCAATTAAGGCTAAGTATTATCGAATAAAGCAAATGCAACCACATTTTGCATCTCATTCTGTATTTTTGAAAGAAAGCCATGAAGAGCTAGAAACAGAGTTATTAAACTTCAAAGAACATGGTACATTTAAAAAAGATACGCTAGATGCACTTCGTTGGGCTATTGATGATATATGGGCGCCTGACGTTGAACAGAATAAGGATGGAGACTGGATGGCTCCACCGCCAATAGTTGAAGTTGACTGGGAGACTGGTCAAATGTTTAGCGCAGCAGATTTTGTCGAAGCATAGTGGGAAACTTTGACATTGACCTAGACTTTGGTCAAATATACGAAGAAAAAATACGCAACCTTTTTGAAGGTGAAGGCAGTATTGAGGTAAAAACTGAAAGAGATATATGGGCTGATACCGGCAATGCGGCGATAGAAATAAAGTCTAGAGGTAAACCATCAGGTATTTCAACAACAGAAGCAAAGTGGTGGATTCACGTATTTACTATAGAAAATGATGTAAAGTTCATGCTAATGTTTAGAGTTGATAAACTAAGAAAAGCAGTTAAGTATATGTATTTAAACGACTTAGCACACAAAGTAAATGGCGGAGATGATAATACTTCTGAGTTACTACTAGTACCAATATCTACTTTAATTTTATTAAATAAAAAATTTTGAATATTGGGTTCTAGTTTTGTAAGATTATAACATAACATATGTTAGACTTACGTAAGCTAGAAACAAAAGAAATTTCGGCGGAAGAGGTAAGGTCGGACTATTTATTGTTCGAAAGCTCTTCTAGCGAATATCGTTATCAAATGGCGGAAGACCATGAGTTTTATTTAGGCTCTCAGCTTACAAGGTCTCAAAAGAATTACTTGCTCAGTGTGGGTCAGCCCCCCGAAGCTAACAACAAAATACGTCCCGCCGTCGAGCAGGTTTTAGCGAATATCGCCGCATCTGCTCCTGAATGGGATGTTCACGCTGTGGGCAAAACAGATAATGATGCGGCGTTCGTCTTTGACCAACTGCTTGATAAAATATGGTACGAATCTGATGCGGATGTACATTTTAGACAATCTTGTAAAGATTTTATTGTTAAGGGTATAGCTTATATGTATATATATCCTGATTATCAAGGAGATGGTGGACTTGGAACAATCAAAGTAAAAAGAATGCCACCTGAGTCTATATTTGTTGACCCAAACAGTTCTTTACCAGATTTTTCAGATGCTAGCGCAATTATATACTCTGACCTACATACAAAAGAACACTTAAAGATTTTATTTCCTCAATATGCAAAAGAAATAGAAAATGCTAAGGAAGACCACTACAGAAACGAACAAAGTTCTGGTAAATATTCAAGAGATTTTATTGAAACAAAAGGTAATGGTGTATTAGACCATCAAAGTAGAGTAAGAAAATACTGTTACTTTGTAAAAGTAAATATACCTCATGCTCTTATTTTAGATACAAATACTGGAAGAACTCAATCATATACAAGAGATGAGTATAAAGAACTTGTAAAGGATGAGCAATACGAAGAATTTATAAAACAAGGAATTATTACAGAACAACTTGTTTACAAAACAAGGGTAAGAGAAGTTTTTGTAGTTGGAGACACTGTTCTGTATGACGAAATACTACCTATTTCTGAATATCCTATAGCTGTTGCTTGCAATGAACACGCTGGAACACCATATCCAAGTGGAGATGTTCGTCATGCAAAGACTCCTCAGAGAATGTTAAATAGAACTGAAGCTTTAATTATATCTCATACAAATGCTACTACTAACTTTAAGCTACTGTATGAAGATGGAGCTATAGATGCTAGTGAAATACAAAAATGGCACATACCAAATGCTATAATAAGAGCGAACCCCGGAGCATTGGCATCTGGTAAAATAAAAGAATTTGCTCCACCAGCAGTGTCATCAAGTTTATACGCAGAAAAAGGCAGATACGAGGTTGATATAGAAACAGTTTTTGGCGCTTATAAGTTTCTTCAAGGAAACGCTCAAGGCGCACCCGGTACTGTTGGCGAAGCGCAAATAATGGATGAATCATCATCAAGAAAACAAAATTGGAAAATATTGCCTATATATGATATGCTTACAAGAACTGCAAAAATCATTACTCAATGGATGCCTAATGTTTATGACCAGCAAAGAACATTAAGAATTGTAAGCCCTACAGGCGATGAGAACGAAGTAAGATTGAATATTCCTGTTATAGATGACAAAACAGGTGCAGTTAAAAAATTATATGATATGGAAACGGCTAGATTTGACGTTAGAGTTGTAGTCGGTTCTACTAGAAGTAAGTCGCCAATGGCTGAACTTCAAAAAGATTTAACTCTTCTAGGTGCTGGTATTTATGATAAAACTCAAGTTATTATGAATATGAAAGGCGATATTGATAAAGCATCGCTTATGCAGAGGATGGGAGAGATAGGAAACTTACAAGCGCAATTGCAACAAGCGCAACAAGAACTCAAGAGAATGCAAGGTGACTTGCAAACTAGAGAGCGTGAAGTATTCCATGCTAACATGAGAGCTGAGATTAGCGAAGCTACTAAACCTGTAAGTGAAGCAGTAAGCAAAATCAAATCAAATGCTAAGCTAGAAGAAGCGCGACAAAGAGATAGGACTCGCATGGTCGGTGAAGAACTATCTATTGCAAAACAAACGATTAACTCAGAACCAAAAGCTCCGCAAGCATAGCGGATAACTTTAAGGAGCATCGAATGACAAATGAAGACCAAAACAATCAGGAAGAAGTAATGAGCGAAGATAACCTTTTAGCTGAACTTGATGAGTTCAACTCAGGCTCTTCATCGGAACCAGAGGTTGAAGAATCTCAGGAAGAAGAAGTTCTAGAAACTCAACCTGATGAGAATAATGACAATGAAGAACCAAATGAGCAATCTCAAGTTGAGCAATGGTTAATTGAGAATAAATTCGCAAATGATGAGGAAGGGGTTCAAAAACTCGCCGACGCATATAAACAACTTCAATCTAAGTCCGATAAAGATAGAAATGAATGGGCTAATGAGAAGGGTAAGTATGAAAAGCTAGCGCAGTTAGATGAATTTCTTTCGAATAATCCAGATGTAGTTCAAAAGCTGACAGAATCAGTTCAAGAAAAACAAAAGGATATGAATGCACCGCCTGTTAAGCCAGATGATTATGATATTCTCGATGAAGGCATTGAAAACTCTAGCTCCGCAAAATGGAGAGCAGAGCATGACAAATGGCTTATAAGTCAGGGCGCTACTCAAGCCATGCTAGAAGTTGAAAAGTTAAAGTCTGAACTTAGTCAGTCTCAGGCATTTGACGCAGAAACTATAGAGCTACAGAAAATGGGGTTAAGCGATACAGATATTGTTGAATATAGGCAATTTATGGCTGACCCAAATAATGTATCTCAGGAGAACTTAGTTGAGATTTGGAAAACATTGGCAAACAAAGGGAATAATTCTAAACCAGAAGTAGTTCAACAAGCTCCAAAGGTGAAAAATAAGCAGAATAGCGCGGCCTCTGTAAGTGGCAATGCTCCTCAGGCTGTTGAACCTGAAGAAAAAGCAGTTGATGATTTTTGGAAAGGAATTATGGAATTTAATAATACAAATACGTAGTGCTATAGTCTATATAGGATTGTAGCATTGCTGTAACATAAACGGAGGTAGAAATGTCTACAACTAGTTATGGTAGTGGAACCGCTTTACAGTTTTCAGACGGGTCGCAAAGACAAGTCTTAGAACTTGGTGATAAAATCCATTACTACAATCCAAATGTTACTCCCATTTTCTCACTTTTTGGACAACAGTCAGTTGTGACTCCAGTCCCTATATTTGAGTGGATGGAAGACGAGTACATGATTAAAAAAAGCGAGAAGTTTAATGTAACTTCTTCAGATGTTGCTGATACAGCATCAGGTGGCATTAATGGTCATCACACAATCTTAATTGCAGAAAGACAAGCTCAAATGGAAATGTTTGAAGTTGGTGGTATTTATTCTGCTAGCATTGCAGGTGGCTCAGCAGCTCTTCAAACTGCTGTTACTCATTTTATTTGTATTGCTGTTGGTAAAGATGTAAATCATGCTAGCGCAACAGATAAAATGGCTCAGTTTGTTGGAGCGCACGCTCATGCAAGTCTTGATGCTTATAATGTAGAAGCCTGTGCTGATGGTTCAGACTTAATTACAGCAGATGCATCTGGTGTTTTAACATTGTCATATGTTGCAAATGCTGGTCTGTTTTATGACAATGGAACTGCAACATCTTACTATGGCTATCAAACACACAGTGGTAGCAATGGTTTTGGCGAAGCTAATTTTGCTGATGCTGACTATTTCATTAGAGAAAATGGAATAGCTGGAATCGCTGAAGGCTCTGCTGTTGGGGTTGAAACTCGTAAAAAAGTACGTAGGTTGAAAAACTGTACGCAAATTTTTCGCGAGCCATATACCATTACAAATACTGCAAAAGTATCAGAACAGTATGGTGGGCCTGAGCTTTCAAGATTACAAGCTAGAAAATTAGCTAAGATTAAAGGCAATATTGAGTGGGCAATGCTTACTAATGGGGCTATTTCTCTTGATGCTAGTTCTGAAAATCCAAAAAGAACATTTCAAGGCTTAGGTTTAGGAAGTTCTAATGGTGCAATACAGTCTTTAAACGGATTTGACAATTCTAACTTACAATGGGACTTTGACGCTTCAGGCGGAGGTCTTAATGCTTTAGATAGTGTTTGTGAATTTGTTTTTCAGGACATGGTAGCTGGTAGCATGAGAAAAACAGTGTTTGCATCAAACAAGTGGATGGTAAGATTAGCTGCCGCTACAAGAGCTGCTGATACAGGTTTCTACGATACAGGAGAAGAAACTGTAAGCGGATTAAGGGTTCGTAAGTTTGTTGGCCCTGTTGGAGAGCTTGACTTTGTACCACATCCTTATCTAAAAGGTGCATATGAAGATTATGCAATTGCAATTGACCCTGCGAACTTTTCAGTTCGTCCTTTAGCTGGTCGTGATATGCAACTTCGTAAAGACATCGTTCAGGATGGTCGTGATGGTCAAACTGACGAGTGGCTAATGGAAGTTGGTATGGAAGTTCGTAATGAGCAAACCCATGCTATTCTAAAGCTGTCTTAAACCTAATAATCGTTTGGGGGCGGGTAACCGCCCTCAAATAGGTTGAAATATGAAAGATATAACATACGGAACTGGAGCAACAAAGTTTAGCGATGGTTCATCAAGGTTGATGACGACGTTAGGTACTAAAAAATCTCGTATTCGTAAAAAACGTAAAAAGAGAAAGAAAAATGCGATACCAAGAAGCATACGAACTTATTGATGCTGGGGTTATAGCTGGTGGAATAGAACTGCCTGTGTCTCATAATTTAATTGAGATATACTTTGACCAAGCAATAAAAGAAATCGCAATGAGGGCGGTTCGTAAAAAAGACTCACAAACATTTACTTCTAGCGGTAAAGAGTATATTTTTACAAAAACAAATTACTCTGGGCAAATATATAAGGTAGAACTAGACCAAGCAGATGTTCCTTTTGTGGATGAATCAGCAATTATATCTAATGTAGATGATGATGATATATCTAAAATTGGTTATTATATTAAAACAGATGTTTCAAATGGTGTCATTACAAATGTTTCTTCACAAAATCCTACATTTGTTACATCTGCATCTCATGGCCTATCTACAGGCGATTATGTAATTTTTAGTGAGATAAAAGGTCATTTTGTTACTGCAACAAAAGAGTCTTACTTAAATGGCAAAAGACTTCCTGTAACATATAATGCAAGTACAAACTTTACTGTACAGATTGATTCTTCAGGTGGTGGAACAACGGCATATTCAAGCGGTGGCGTATGGCAAAAAGATACTCATAAACTGTTTTTAACTAAAAATCCTACCTCAGGTGGAAATCTTAGAGTTTATTATTATGCTAGTCCAGAAGAAAAAAATAGCTTATCAAGTAGGGTTGACCTTCCTCAACAACTAATTCCAGCGGCAATACATTGCACTTTGGGTCATTTTTTAAATCTTGCAGGAAATCTTCAAGTTGGTAGCGGGCATATGGGATTAGCAAGAAAGATAGAACAAGATTACATAGAAACATCACGCGCAAAAGAACCTATGCCCCATTTGATTCCAAATCCAATGCAGGTATTTGTAACGACAAGAAATGGTTCTATTGAGAACACAACAGGAGCAGATGATTAATGGCTGATTTTCAAACAAGAATAGAAGATATAATAGGAGCTACTGCAAGTGTTGGTAGTGATGATGCTTCAGCTAATCAACAGGCAATTCAAGATGCTTTGCAAGATACAGCAGTTGATATAATAAATAAAGTAAGTCCTGACATTTTGATACAATATGCAACTAAGTCTTCTAATGCAACTTCAAATCCAATTGCTAGCAACATTGAAAACAGTAAAATAGTATTGGTTGAAAGAAGAGAGTCTGATGATACTACTGATTTATATGTTTCGTGTGTTTATGCAGACGCATCATTACAGGGAAAAATTCAAAATCCTCACAGTATATTTTTTGCAACAGACGAATCTCCTAGGTGGACTTTTAACGATAATGATGTTTATGTATATCCTGAACCGGCAAGCGCAAATCCAAGTAGATATTATTCTATGGAAAATCCTACAATAGAGCATAATGCTAGCTCTGTAACTAAGTTTCCAAACGAGCTAGAACACGCTTTAATCCTGGGTGCTAGCGCGAGACTTAAACAAAGACAAATTACTTTTTTCAATGAAGATGAAGATAGTGAAGTTGTAATACTACATAGAAGTCAGTATCAAGAACTGTTGGTAGAATATGCAAATGCGCTAGCTCCATATATGCCATCAAGTAGATAATGCCAAAAACAACTTATAACATTCTCGGATTTCATGGAGGAGTAAATAATAGTTCTAATGCAAGAGATATAGATGAAATAGAATGCGTTGAATTAATAGACGCAGAAATACAAAACAAAGGCAGTATTAATACAAGGGGTTCTTTTGAGCAATCTACATCTAATGCTAATACTGGGGTGGTTTTAGCAAACAGAGGATTGTTTGTAATGGATGCGGATAGAAAGGTAAGTGATAACTCAGAAGCTGATGCTTCGTTAGTAATTGTATATGATAATAATGCTTCATCATCAAACAGAGGATTTGATGTGTTTGACACAAGTTGGTCAATAAATGAAATATCACTTGATACAAATCATCCTGTTTTTTATGTAGTAGATGGAATACTTAGAGTGGGTGATGGCGCGTTAGCTGAGAATGGAAAATGGTACGGATACATAGGTGAAACTAAATTTGCATCTCTAAGGCCTGCTCAAGCTGTTGCTAATTGGATTTCTTCAGACCAAAATATATCTATTCCTTCATCTGGTAGATGTTTAATAGCTAATTCAAATGTTGGCTCAGATGGAGATACAGTTAATTCACTTTCAAAAGAATACGATGGAAGTGTTGTTAATAATTCAAGTTCAAGTAGGGTAGTTGAGCATTCGTCAGTCAATCTAAGAGTAGGATTTCCATTTAAAAGTCAAATACAAAATACAAAAACTGATTGGGAAATAAATTCTGGCAGTCCTAGTAATTGCACACTATCAGAACCAGCAGAAACAGTAATATATCCTGCTACTTCAAATAATGTTATTTTAGCAACTGGAACAACTGGTTTTTTCCATAGAATAATATTAAACAAAAGTGATTCTGGAGTTGATTTTAATTTTAATTTATCTAGTAATCAATCATTAATACTTGGATTAAATATTAGCGAAACAGAATTACTTGCATTAGATTATATGTATATAACTCTTGGAACAGGAACTGGAGGCGGAGAGTCAGTAAGTTATAGATTTGATGCAAGTGAGTTAATTCATTCACATTTAAATATACTAGTTTGTTCTAGTTCAAATATTACCTCTTTTGGTTCAAATGCTGATTTAGATAATGATATAGAATATATAATTATAAGTGCATATCAACCTTCAACTTCTGATGGAAATGATGCTCCAGATATTTATTATCATATGCCTATGGTTGTAGAAAATCCATTAATAGCAGGATTTCAACCTAGTGAGTATGAATTTCATTATACATTTTTATACGATGATTCTAAACAAGAATCATTGCCATTTAAGTTTAATGATGTTGGAAATACGTTTCATGCTAATAAAGTAAATATATTAGGAGATTCAATACTTTTAGATTTTGATGCTTATATATTACCTTTTGACAATAGCGATAATTATGCATTTAACAAAAGAATAAATGGTTCTAGGCTATATTATACACAGAAAGAAAACGATAATTATTTTTTAATAGGTGAATTAGATTTTATAGAAAAAGGATTTAAGTTTTTTCCAGAATCAGATACTTTTAATTATGATATTGTAGACACTTCACATACTGACAATCTTTTAGATAAAGCTGTTATTGCAAAAGATATATCTCCAGATTCAGCTAATGTTGTGGATACATATAAAACAATAAACGGATTTGGTAGTGAAGTAAAAAGTTTAAATGCTAAATATAAAACAGCAGTTGTTCATGGAAGAAGAGTATATGTAGGAAATATAGAAAAAGATGGAAAAAAGCATTCAGATAGGATGATAAAAAGTAGAGTTAATAAATTTGATACATTTCCATCTGGCATAGGAGTTGTTGATGTAGCGATTAGAGATGGTGAGAGCATTGTTAAATTAGAAGCATTTGCAGATAGAATACTTCAGTTTAAACAAAAAAGTCTTTATGTAATAAACGTTTCTGAAAATGTAGATTTTCTAGAGGATGTTTACAGAAATAAAGGATGTTTATTTGATTACCATGTAACAAAGACAGATTTTGGAATTGCTTGGTTTAATTTGTTTGGAGTTTATTTTTATAATGGTAGAGCAGTTGAAAATTTATTTGAAAAAGATGGTAAGCTTTTGATAAAAAAATCAGAATGGGAAAATTTTATTACTAACCCTAATGGAATTGACCCTGATGACACAACAATGGAAAACGCTCATATAGCTTATATACCAAAAAATAGACAATTATTTATTAAAAGTCGCGGCGGGGGGGTATATATTTATGATTTTTTGTTAAGAGCTTGGACAACTCATCAAGGGGCAGTTTCTTTTCAAACCGCTATGAGCAATTTTGCTTTAAATTCAAATCAAGAACTTATTTACATTTATAATAATAATTTTCAAATAGCAAAATGGAACCCCGACTCATCATCAGTAGCTAATTTTAAATATGTTACTAAAGATATTGATTTTGGTCAACCTGCTGTTAGAAAAAAAGTTTACAAGGTATACGTTACTTATAAGTCTAATGGAGCTTCAAATGTTAGTGTAAAATATGATATTAATGGAGCTGGTGGGTTTAGTAATACATTTAAAGACATGACTGATTCTCCATCTTACTTTACAAGTGATAAACTTTTAGATACTTCTAGCAGTTTTAAACAAGCTGTTTTAAAACCTACAACTTCATCAGTTGCTAATAACATATATTCTTTTCAATTAAGATTTGAAAAATCAGGCTCTAATGTACCTAATAGATTTGAGATTGATGATATAACAATTGTTTATAGAATAAAGAATCCAAAATAATGTCATTAAATATAGAACAAAGAAGATTAATACATCAAAAATCCAAGCAACCTACCTTTGGTTCTGGTAAGCCAGATAAAGGTTCTGGAAATGAGGGTGACATAGCGTACAGAAAAGTACAGGGTTCTGGAACTGTTCAGTATTTGAAGCAAGATGGAGAATGGATAGCCATATCTTCGTCTGGAGAGATGCCTAAAACAAGACTAGTAGGTCGTTCATCTTCAACTTTTACTTCTGTTTCAAATCATAGTTCTCTTGGGGGATTGTTATCTGATGACCATACTCAATATTTATTAGTGGATGGAACTAGGGCTATGACTGGCGACTTAAGCCTTGGTGGGGGAGATGGAGCTTTAACGTTTACTGCTGATAATAGTTCCATTAAAATACCAGATAACAAAACAGCTAGCCTTGTTATAGAAGAAGCTGATACCGCATACTTAACATTTGTGACCACTGATAGTGGAGAAAAAATAACACTTGGTAAAAAATTAGAAGCTGGTTCAGTAGAAATAGAAGGAAGCGCATTTGATATAGATGGTGGAGCAATAGATGGAACTCCTATAGGTGCAAACTCACATACCACCATTAAAGGTACTACCATAGATGCTACAACAGATTTTACAATAGGTGGAACAGTTATTACAGATGGTAATATTGATGATACTGGAACACTTAATATAGATGGAGCAACAGGAATAAATTTACAAGAAGGTGGTGGAACTGCTATAGCTATTGATACTAATAGAGATATATTTTTTAATCAATACGCTCAAACACTTTTTCAACAATATGGATTTCATAATAAAATTGATAAATATCATCAAACAAGTGGAAAAGGTGATTTTGAACAAAACTTTTCAATGCTATCAATTCATGGAGAATCTACTTCGTTTAACACAAGTTATGGGAGTTAACTATGGGTGGTTATTTATCTACTCCTATATCAGTTAAAAAGTACATAAAAATAAAACCAAGAAAATTAATATCTGGATTTTTGCATATTAATGTTGTTAACCATAGCGACAATGACGATGCTGGTGAAACTGGTAAATTTGTTGATGCTTATGAGTATTATAGAGGAAAATTAGCTGCTGGAACTTTAGATGCAGACCAACACAGTGCTGACCCTTGGCGGGCGCAAGCAATATCAAATTTTGCAGATGTTTCTAGGTCTAATAAATTTTTAAATTTTGGAGATTATGATTGTTTACTATTTTGGATAGCTGGTGGAATGACATTACAAAATCCTTTATTTACTGGTTCAGCTAAATCTACATCCTTTTTAAGCGCTGGTGGATATGCAGATACAACAAGAGACTCTTGGTATGAGGGTATAGATGATTATTGTCAAAACTTTATAAAATATGATTTAATATCAAGAATAAATAATGGATATGGTCATGCGGCCTTAAATGGCGATGAAGATTATAATGGAACATTAGCAATTACTAAAAATGAATTTAGGTCTGATGAATTAGGAATAAGTGGTCACGATTCTACAGTAACCCCACCTAATTATACTGCCACTGGAGGAACAAACCCAAATAGTCATGGTGGTAATTTTCAAAAACATATTGTTAGTTGCGGTTCTCATTCTACTTCAGCAAACACTGGAGATGGAGATATTGATTTATCTAATGGAAACGCAAATACTTTTTTTCCACCTGTGCAAAGTGTTGAGGTTTATGGCACTCATAGATTAAATATTGCATCTCAAACAGGGACTACTCCCTCTGGTACTACTGAATTATTTAGTATTTCGGCTGGTGGTGGATTTCATCATACTGATTTTTGGAATTTAGTTATTGATATAAAAATGAGAGGATATGATGATGGATATAGTAGTGGAGGAACATCTCAAGCAGATAAAGAATGGTTTAAAAGTAGAACTAATGTATTTTTTCAACCATTTGGAGAAACTGCAAGTTTTGACATATCTGATAATGAACATACGTCATAATGCTATTGGATAAAATAAATATGTTAATTAAATTAAATAGTAAAAGTATATAGTCATATGTCCACAGCAGCAAAAATAAAATCAGCAATAAGAAGTAGAGGAGCATCTCAAAGAAACATTACTGAACAACTTGCTGGAGTTACTGAACAATTACAAAGAGCTGAAGAATCAGCTAATCTATTTAAACTTAGAGAAGCAGAAATAGCAAAAACAACTGGAACTTTATCATCTGCTTTGGAGTTGGGTTCTACCTATTTAGAAGGAGAAGCTTTAAAACAAGAATTAGAAGATAGCATGATGGACTTTGAGCGACTTTTACCAGAGGGAGTTAGAGAAGCTGGTGGAGTTAAAATGGTTAGAGGTCCTAAATCTTCTTTAATGGATGTGTTTACAGGAACAGCTTCTTTAAGTGATTATTTATATGGACAAGAAACTTATATGCTTGGTGAAAGAAAATTAGGAACAAAGTACGATGTAGCTGCTCTAGGTAAACAGGC
>VTLG01014556.1_pt1 | contig 41367 bp, 53 predicted proteins | sample 4694571 | NCBI WGS metagenome assembly VTLG01 (sample SAMN12604809, study PRJNA352737) | marine metagenome | biome: ENVO:00000447; feature: ENVO:00000209|ENVO:00000569|ENVO:01000036; material: ENVO:00002151; isolation source: viral sequences binned using virsorter ...
GTTGGTAAAGTTTTTTGAATTTTTAATTGTGTGTAATGAAAACTATCTTGTCCATAAGCTCCAGAAGCTCCTACATGTTTTTCATAGTGTTTCCAAGCTGTATCATAATTAATAACTAGTGATTTTAATTCTTGCCACCAAATTTCTATATTATCACTTAGAGCAAAAAATTGTTGATCTTGTTTTTTAGTTATAGGACAGTTTTCAAACTGTAATCTACTAAATGTTTTATTAAATTTATTTTGATTTTCATATAATTTAATAGCTCGATTACATTCTTCTTTAGTAATGTAATTATCATAAACACCTATAAAATTATTTATATTAACTGTTTTGTCGTTCATTTTTTTCTTTTAATTTTTTGTTATAATCAAATGATTTATTTTCTACAATATTAAATATTAAACTGTATCTATTTGTATCTTCCTCATATGTATTAAACCCATGAAGTACAGAGGGAGGAAAAAAATAATAATCTCCTGGTTTAGGAGTTATTTTTATATTTAATTCAGGTAAAATTAAATCACAACCTTTAGTAAGATACAAGATACCGTGTTGACAAGGGTGTGTGTGAAAATCTAAACTATCTCCTTTTTTTATTTCATTTCCCCAAGCATTTTCTATTGTATTTTTTGAAAAAAAATATTGAAATAAATCCGGATGACTAGACTGATGTTTATTAATAAAGTAACTTATAAAATTATTAAATAATGAATTATTTATAAAATGGTTCCAAGATGTTCTGTTACCTTTTACATTAGTATAATTTGATAAATCTTTACTTATATTATTTTTAATCTCTAATATAAAATTATGTAAAATATCTAAATAAGGATAGTGACCAAAGATAATATTTATTGTTCTTGGATAGGTTATAGTTAAACTATTTTTATGCTCATTTAACTTGTTATTTGGTTCCAATAAACTAATCATTTAGTGTCTTTCATTATATAAAAAACTGTTATATAACACTATTATATGCTACAAAAATTAAAATTCAAGCCAGGTTTTAATAAACAAGATACCGATTCAGGGGCTGAAGGTCAATGGACTGACGGTGATTTTGTAAGATTTAGATACGGATTACCTGAAAAAATAGGTGGTTGGTTACAATTAACTTCTGCTCAAAAGACTTTACCTGGAGCAGCAAGAGCACAAGTTGCATTTTCTAGTTTTGCTGGTGAAAAATATTCAGCAATCGGAACTTCTCAAGGGTTATTTCTTTACTATGGTAATGATTTTTTTGATATCACACCTTTAGATACAGCCATAACGGGAGGCACTTTAACCACTGTTAATGGATCAACAACTGTGACTATTAATAAAGGTTCACATAATTTAGAAGTTGGAAGATATGTAACTCTTTCATCTGTTACAGTGACTGGTGCATCTGATTTTACAGCTGCTGAATTAGAACAACCATATGAAATATTAACTGTACCTGATGTGGATAAATTTACTGTTCAAGCCTCTCGTGCTGAAGGAGGATCTGGTATGACAGCAGCAGGAGCAGTAACCGTTAATCCATACGTTGAAGTTGGACCAACAACTCAAACAACTGGATTTGGTTGGAGCACCTCTACATGGGGAGCTAGCACTTGGAATACACCTAGAGCTACAAGTTCAGTAGTACTGGATCCAGGAAACTGGAGTCTTGATAACTTTGGTCAGGTATTAGTTGCAACTATATTTGATGGTAGAACTTTTACCTGGAATGCAGGAGCCTCCAATCCAAGAAGTATTAGAGCTTCCTTAACAACTACAAATTTTCAAACTACAAACAATCCTACAGCTACTAGATTTACGTTAGTTTCAGATCGAGACAGACATTTATTTCATTTTGGAACTGAGACAACTATTGGTGACCCATCAACACAGGACCCAATGTTTGTAAGATTTTCTAATCAAGAAGATTTAAATACATATGCCCCAACAGCTACGAATACAGCAGGCACCTTTAGACTAGATACTGGTAATGAAATACGAGCTGCACTTCAAGGTAAAGACTATGTGTTTGTTATAACAGATCTCGCTGCATATGTAATTCAGTTTGTTGGTCCACCATTTACATTCAGTGTTAGACAGGTTGGTACTAATTGTGGATGTATTGGTCAACATGCGGCTACTTTCGTAAATGGAGCTGTGTTTTGGATGGGATCGCAAGGTGGATTTTTTGTATTTGATGGTACGGTAAAATCATTACCTTCGCTTGTAGAAGACTTTGTATTTAGTACAGATGGAGACAACCTTGGATTAAATTTTGATGCAAGAGATATTATTTTTGCAGGGGCAAATAATTTATATACAGAAGTAAATTGGTTTTATCCAAAAGCAGGATCAGAACAAATAGATAGATGTGTAACATATAATTATGCAGAGAATTGTTGGACAACATCATCACTAGATAGAACAACATATCAAGATCAAAGTGTATTTGATAATCCTTATGCTACGGATTACGATAGTTCGTTAACACCTGTTTTTCCTGATATATTAGGAATTACAAATAAATATGGAGCTAGTATTTATTATGAACATGAACAAGGAACAGACCAAGTTAATAGCACAGCAACCACAGCGATACCAGCTTTTATAAGATCAGGAGATTGGGATATTACATCTAGACGAAGTCCATTAGGACAGATGACAGGTGTAGCCGATTATAGAGGAGATGGTGAGTTTTTCATGGCTGTTAGACGATTTATACCTGATTTTAAATATCAAGAAGGAAACGCTAAAGTAACTTTATTAGTTAGCGCATATCCAGACGATGTGGCTGTAAGCTCTCCACTTGGACCCTTTACAGTTACGTCAACAACTGATAAGGTGGATACTCGAGCTCGAGGAAGACTTGTATCTATTAAAATAGAAAATGATGGCACGGGTGAAACCTGGAGATATGGTACATTAAGATTAGATGCACAACCAGATGGTAGAAGATAATGACAGTAGATAAAAAAATAAATTATGAAATACAGGCTGGTGTAAAAAACTATAAACCATCAAAAATGGTAACTGTTCCAAAAACTGCAAAGTCATCCCCAAAACATCCAACAGCACATCTTGCATATATTACAGATGCAGAACAAAAATTATTAATTAAAAAAAATTTACACGGATCATTAAAGGGTGGCAAACCAAACAAAGGACCTGGTGGTATACCTAGTTTACAAGGAGACTTTGGAGGACCAGGAGGATTTGGTGGTTTTCAAGGTGGTGGAGATTATAGTTCTGCAGAAACTGGTAATACTGCTGGATTTAGTGGTTACTCTGGTCCAGAATTACCTCCAGGGGTAGATCCAAAAGGTTCAGAAGATGCACAAGAAATAAGAGATGCATTTATTGCAGCAGGTGGTGGACAAAGAGTTAATCCAGGTTTTTTTGATAGCAGAAATAGAATATCAAGAGCAGAGTTAGCAAGAGCTAGAGCATTTAATCCAACTGCATTTTCAAGAAATCGTAGAGGTGGTATTATGGATCTCTTTACAGGTGGTGGATTTTTAGGAAACATACTTAGAGGCCTTGGACAAAGAGTTGGTTTGGGTAAAACATTTAGTGAGCCAACTTATGATATGTCTAGATTTAGAGGTTTACCGTTAGGCGGATCTGCTGTTTTTGAAAATTTAGATATTAGAGATAAGTTTGATAGAAGAGATAATGAAGATGAAGATGAAGAAGAAAAAGCTGCAGAAATAATAGCAGAGATATTAGAGGTGTAAGGAACTTAATGGCTAAAGTAACAAACTATATACCTGAACCAAAACAAGAATACGATGTAGAAAATCAAAGACAGATACTTGAATCTTTAACTACATTACAAAATCAATTAAATTTTTCTTTTCAACAAGATTTAAAAAACGAACAAGACGCATTTAATTACTTTTTATCATGAGTATAAATTATCAAAATCAAGGTTTTAAACAAACCGGCACAGGTAAAACTACTGTGCTTACTTGCCCTACAGATGGGACAATCATAGTTAAAAGTATATATTGTGCAAACAATGATGCATCATCAGCTATTCTAGTAAACATGAATTTTGTTGATTCATCTGATTCAAGCACAGAATATGAATTTTTTAGAGATGACGTGGCAGCTAAATCTCAAGTAAACGCTTCACCTCAAGGCTTGAATTTAGAAGCAGGAGATGCTATAACTGTGCAAGCAGCTACAGGTAGTGGTAAGATACAAGGCCTGATAAGTTATGCTTTATTAGATAGAAGGAATGAAAACGGATAATTTACCAAAGATAGATTGTACAACTATAGTAACATATAGAAATACAAAAACTGGTGAAACATATAAAGAGAAGAAAGAAGGACCTGATATTGTACAAGACGTTACTGTTCAGGTAACCAATAAAGGTTTAGAAGTCTTCCAGAAAGTAATGAATGATAATACGAAACCAAAACCCTAAAGGCGGAACAGAATTACAATTCGAGTATTTAGAAAAATACGTCGATAAAAATTTATTAGATCAAGTACAAATTTGTACTTCAGTACCTGAAAAGATACCATTACATCCAAGTAAACCCAATATACTTTGGCAAAAAAATTCTTACGATCAACCTAACTTAGCTCCTTGGTTTAGTAATCCATCAAATCATAATAAATACGATTGGTATGTTTTTAATTCACACTGGACATATGAAAAATTTAGAGACCATTTTAATATACCAACTAACAGATCTGTGGTTATTAAAAATGGTATTGACAAAATAGAAAAAGCTAAACCATACGAAAAAGGTAAACCTATAAAAATAATACATCAAAATACACCTTGGCGTGGTTTATCTGTGTTGTTAGGTGCAATGCAATTAGTAAAGAATCCTTTGGTTACCTTAGATGTATATTCATCTACAGAAGTTTATGGTAAACAATTCTATGATCAAAACGACCATGAATATAGAGAACTTTACGAACAAGCAGAAAAATTACCTAATGTTAATTATCTTGGTTACAGACCTAATCAATACATAAAAGATAATTTAAAAAATTATCACATGTATGTTTATCCAAGTATTTTTGAAGAAACATTTTGTATATCATTATTAGAATGTATGGCTGCAGGTTTATATTGTATCGTGGATGATTTTGGTGCTTTATATGAAACAGGTGCAGAGTTTCCAATGTACATACCGTACGATTCTAACCACAGAGCGATGGCACAAAAATTTGGTTTTGGTATAGAGCAAGCATCACACACATTAGATCAAAAACAAATACATGATCATTTAGACTCTCAATCAAGATATGCACACATTTATTACAACTGGAATAAGATTGCTATGCAATGGACAACATTTTTAAAAGGAGTTATTAATGCAAAATCCTAATAAGCCTATTTGGTTTAACGAAGATACTTATCAAACTATTCAACAATCTAATACACGCACTGAAGTAATAGATTTATCAGATCCACCTGGTAGATCTCCACATAAAATTATGGTTTGCACACCTGTGCATGGAAACGTGTCTATGCACTATTGTCAAGCAGTATTAAAATTTCAACAAGATTGTATACTAAGAAAAATACTTGTTAGTTTTACATTAATGCAATCTTCTTTAGTTACTCAAGGTAGAAATCTATGTGTAGCTGAGATGTTAAATCACGAAGATGGGTATACACATTTATTATTTATAGACTCTGATATTGACTTTAATTTTCAAACTATAGAGACAATGTTAAAAGCTGATAAAGATGTTATTGCATGTCCATACCCAATGAAGTCATTAGACTGGGACAAGATATTTCAAGAAAAAGATAAGGCACAGAATGCAGATCAATTAAAAAGACCTGGGTATACCTTTCCAATAAAACTAGAAGATCAGAATCATATAGAATCTAAACTAGGTATTGTAGAGGCAACACATGCTCCAACCGGCTGTATGTTAATTAAAAGAACTGTATTAGAAAAAATGATAAAACACTATCCTGAATTAAAAATATATCAACCCACCAATATTAACGGAAAAGAAGTCACAAAAGAAAATTTTTATAATTTTTTTGATACTATTCATGACCCTAAAACTAAACGTTATTTTGGTGAAGACTTTGGTTTCTGTCAAAGATGGACAGATATGGGTGGTAAAGTGTACCTATATATCATGGATTATATAACTCATGTGGGTGAGCATCAGTTCTGTGGTAGGTTTTTTGATAATCTAAAACCAGCTATTGACGATAGTAAAAAAATCAAATAAAGTGTGATATTTCAGGATAAGTACGCCTGCCCTATAAATTAAATTTAGACAAAATTATGGCAATAACAGACATTATACAAGCAAAAGAATTCGAAGCAGGTGCACCAAATATTGTATTAAAAGGTGATTTAAGACCTAATCAAGATATGCAAATGGCTATGTCAGATGATGCTAACGAAAGAGCATTGGAACAAATATTTGAACAACTTTTAGAAGAAGGTTTTTCTTTTGAAGAAGCAGCTAAAAAAGCTAGAGAAATATTTAATGAAAAAGCTATGGCCTATGGCGGTAGAGTAAATTATGGTTTAGGTAGCTTTGTTAAGTCAATAGGTAAAGGTGTTAAAGGTGCTGTCAAAGGTGTAGCTAAAGGTATTAAGAGTGTAGCTAAATCAGATTTAGGAAAAGCAGCATTAGCTGCCGCTGCATTATATTATGGTGGACCTAAAGTAAAAGGTTTTTTTGAAGGCATGAGTTTACCAAGTTTACCTACTTTTGGATTAAGTGAAAAAGGAGCAAAGACACTAGGCGCATTTGCAATAGGATCATTAGGATCAGCTGCAATATCCGCAGCAGAAGCAGGTGGATTAGACACTAGCGATCCAAACGCTGAAGTAGATTTAGACTCACTAACTGGTTATCTAACCAGAGGATATAAAAATTTAAATCCTAATGCTACAGATGAAGAAGTATTTCAGTTTGTACAAGAGAACACAGCAGAATATAGAGCTATGGGTGGACGTATAGGTTATTCAAATGGGACTCCTTCTTTCGAAGAATATTTAAGAGAAAGAGAAATGCTTGATAAAAAAGGTAATATGGAAAGATTAATGAAGGAATACAAAGAGGATATGCGTAGAAAAAAAGTTATGCAACAAAAACAAGAGGCAGCAGAAGGTGGACGTATAGGTTATGCTATGGGAGACACAGCTAGTGAAAACGCTATGCAAGCAGCAGGCATCGAGGGTCTACCAATAAGACAAAATAAGGTTGGCGTGACAGAATTAGATCTTAGAGAAACTGGTGGATTTATACCTCCAGTTGGTGTAAAAGAAAAAGCAGATGACATTCCAGCAATGTTATCAAATAACGAATTTGTATTTACTGCTGATGCTGTGAGAGCAGCAGGTGGTGGTAACATAAATAAAGGTGCTCAAATTATGTATGACACCATGAAACAATTAGAGAGTAAAGTAGTATAATGGCAGTAGAAACAGTATCATCAATAACAAGGCCAGCACCCTTTATTGAGGCTGCAGGTAAAACTTTTTTAGATGAATTACAAAAAGCAACCGGACAATTTAAAACAGCCGATCTATCTAAAGTTTTTGGTCCACAGTTTGTTGCAGGGCAAGGACAACTAACTCAAGATGCAATTGCTAAGGCTGGTGGATTAGGATCGTTTGCACCTTTTTTACAAACAGCAGCAGGTCTGGCGCCTACCTCAGGGGCTCAACTACAAAGTTTAGTTTCACAATTTAAGTCACCATATCAACAAGATGTCATTGACGCTACGTTAAGAGAATTTGATGTGCAAGCTGCAAAAGGTTTACCTAGTATTGCAGCACAAGCTGTGACTAGAGGTGTTCTTGGTGGAGGTAGAGAAGGAGTGCAAAGAGCAGAATATCAGGCAGCAAGCGACAGGAACCGAGCAGCATTACTTGCACAATTAAATCAATCTGGATTTGCTGATGCTCAAAGATCTTTACAACAAGCTTTAACTAATCAACTAGGTTTAGCTAGAACAGCGCCAGCATTAGCCGGGCAAGAGATAACAGGTTTAACTACATTAGGTGGATTACAACAAGCACAAACTCAAGCAGGTTTAACAGCACAACAACAATTAGCACAACAACAATTAAATCAACCATTAACCGCAGCGCAAGCTCTAGGACAAGGTGTGTCTTCTTTAATAGCTGGCTATCCTGGTCAAATACAACAAGACCAAGTTGTAGTTCCAAGTTTAGCACAAACAGCATTAGGAGCAGGGGCGACGCTAGCAGGAATATATAGGGCGTTTAGTTAATGAAAATTTTTAGAAGACCAATGTTTAGAAAAGGAGGAGAAGCTATGACAGGTATTATGTCAAATATATCTCCTAGACAAAACTATGCAGAACAAGGAAACGTTTACGACGAGGCTGAAAAAATAATTACAGAAAGATTAGGACCTGTTCAAAAAGGAGATCCACTAACAGATTTTTTATTAACCTACGGACCATCTTTAGCATCAAGTGCTTTACCTGGAGGAACTTTTAGAAATATAGTTGCTGCAGCTGATAAACCTGTGCAAAATCTTTTAGCTAGTAGAAGAGCTGCTAGAGATAGAGAGGAAGCTAGAAAATTAGCTGGTATTGAATTAGGTGAGAGTATGGCTGAAAGACAATTAAAAAAAGATATTGCCATGATGAAATCAGAGGACGATGTTAATTTACTTCCAACATTCTTAGACCTATACGAAGGTAATTTAACTCTGGCTCAAAACAGAAATGCATATGAAAAGAGTGGACTACAAACTAGAGCTAGAAATACTTTTGGTAAAAACTTTGCAGGTCTAGTAGGTGGTGACAGACATGGAGACATTGAGTCTAAAACTTTTAAAAATAAAAAGAACGTAGGTAAAGTGTATTACGATATTGAAGATGCCCAGTTTAAAAGAATTAGAAAAACAGCAGAAGGTTTTGGCGTAGAAGTTATTGACATAAATACATTTAGTCCAGAGGCTGATGAAGCTGCAAAAGTGGATTCAAAAAAACCATCAGCAGGTTTATTTGGACAAGAAACAAAACCACCAAAAACATTAAAAGAAATTTTACCTGATTTTACAAGTCCAGACGATTTACCAATATAGGAGGTTAAATGGCAGAAGAATTTCTACCTCTTACAAAAACAGAAACAGATAATGATAGATCTTGGTACACATCTGTTGCAGCAGGTATTGCCTCAGGTATAATCAAAGTACCTGAAGGTGTGTTTTCCTTAGCAGCAGAACTTATTGATCTTGGCGCAGATACAAATCTCGCAGGTGATGTAGATAGATTTTTTGATAATTTAAATCCGTTTGAAGAGATTGCTGAACAAAATGGATTAGGAAAACTTACTGAAGCGTTAATTCAAGTAGGAGTGCCAGGCACAATAGGATTTAAAGCAGCCAATAAACTTGCAAGAAACATGACAGCAAGAGCATTGAAAGCTAAACGTGCAAATGCTTTTGCTAGTTTTAGAAATACAAAAGATAGAACAAAATTAAGTACAGCATTAGATAAAGTAAAAGAATTAAATGAGAAAGCGAGAGTTCCAAGATTTGCTGTAGGTCTTATGGGAGGTGCAGCCGGAGAAGTTTTTGTTGCTGATGTTGAAAAGATAGGAACCTTTGGAGATATGTTTGAAGGAGGTCCAACACAATTAGATAGAAACGAATCTTATGGTAGAGAAGATGCTGCTAGAAGATTAGTTAACAGATTAAAGTTTGGATCAGAGTCAATAGCTTTTACACCGTTTGTTTATGGTATTGGTAAGAGCGCCAAGCTTCTAGCATCAAGAGGCAAAGATTTAGCTTATAGCGATTCTAGATTTGCAAGATGGTTAGATAAATATATTAGAGCCCCTTTTAGTCCTAGAGGTGGATTGACAGAAGAATTATTTGATGAGGAAAATGTTAGAAAAGCATTACAAGCTTCAGATCAAAACAGGGCCAAAGAAATTGTAGACAATATTACAAAAGAAGTAGATGGTTTTTATCCAGATGCAGAGAACATTATTAATAAATCTGGTAAAGCAGAAAGAACAAAATTTTTAACTGGGTTAAATGAAGTTTTGTTTAGTGGTAATATTAGAAAACAATTAAATAAAGATGCACTAGATAATTTAATTGATCAGTTTGATAACTTAAATGTATCTGCAGAAAGCAAAGGTAATATAATTGGTGGTCTTAATAACGCTCGAGAAGAATTTGTAAAATTAATAAATATATTAGATGCAAACGCTCAAGGAACTAAATTAACAAAGGGTGTTTCTGATTTACAAACCTTATTAAAAGACAGAGTAACTAATTGGATAGGTGGAACTTATAGAATTTTTGAAGAACCTAAAAAAGGTTTTGCTACACTGTTTAGTAGATACACACCCACTGATGAAGCAAAAGAATCAGCCATAAGATTTTTTAGAGAACAAATAGCAAAAGAAGCCGGTGATACAGGTTTTGATGTAGCAACAAGTGACAAGTATTTTAGAGAAGCAAAAGTACAAGTTGAAAGTTTATTAAATGCTGTTCGAAACAAAGGTAAACCAAAAGCTCTTGCTTTCAATGATTATATAAATAAAACTATGGAAGGTAGACCAGGTGCAGATTTTGTAAAACAAGTTATTGATGACACTGCACTACCACCAAAAGAAATTAGAGAATTACTTGGTGAAATAACAGATCCAAGATATTCTATATACAATGCAATTACAAACCTATCTAGCGTAGCTAGAACTACCGCTTATTTATCTAGTGTAGTTGCTAAAAACGATGAAATACAAAAAGCAGGGGGGAGAGGTTTTTTCTGGGCTAGTGAAGAAGCGGGGGAACAAGCTTTAAGATCAAATATCACAGGTATTAAATTAGTTCCTGTTGATGATATTGTAAAAGACTTACCTGGATCAGGTAAATTTGTAAACCCTGCAGCAGGTAAATTTACAACAGTTGAAATAGCAGAAGCATTAAGAAATTCAAACAACATAGCTAGTGGTCTTCAGGGTTTTGTAAGAGGTGAGGGCAAAGAAGGAGCAGAAGCTGTTGTAAGTTGGATGTATAGAAATTTATTATTATTTCCAAAAGGAATATCACAATTAGCAAAAACTGTATTTTCTATACCTACACACTTACGTAATGTATTTAGTGCGTTTGGTTTTGCTGGCGCTAATGGTACATTATTTGACCCTGAATTTTATACAAATGCATTTAAAGAAGGTATTGAAACATCAGGTTTACTAAAAGCTGGGCCACCAAGCGCTAAGGCACAAGAAGCGTATAGAGAACTATTAGAGTTAGGAGTTGTAAACTCACAAGTGCAAATAGCAGATTTAAAAGCTTTGTTAACAGATGTTAGACTTGGTCAACAACTTGCCAACATAGATACAACAGTCAGTCCTTTCATGAACAAGATGAGAAAGTTAAGAGACTTCTTTCAAGGTAAATATGTTGCAGAGGACGATACATTTAAGATTGCAAATTTTGTGGTTGAATTAAAAAGATTAAAAAATTACAGAACAAAAGGTAGACCTGTTGATAGAAGCGTAATTAAATTGCCAGAATCAGAATTAAACATAAAATACAATAGAGCAAGACAAAACGGGTTTAAAGGTACTTTTGATGAATTTGTAGATGAATTTGCATTAAAAACAGAGGCAGCTAATATAGTTAAAAATACTGTGCCTAATTATGCATTTGTTGGTTCTGCTGTAAGAACAGCAAGACTTTTACCTATTGGTAATTTTATGTCTTTTCCATCTGAAATGATCAGAACAACTACAAACATAGTTGAACAAGGTTTAAAAGAAATGAAACACATACCTGCTCCAGGTGTTAGAATAAAAGGAAGCAACATAGGTTTAACTGTTACAGAAGTATTAGAAGATGGAACAGAAAGAATAGTTGCAAATAATGCTAGACAAACAGGCACGTATAAAACAGGTCTTACAAGATTATTAGGAATGGCTACTTTTACAACTGGTATACCAGTAGCTCTAACTGAAGGAGCGGCAGCTCTGTATGATGTAACGCAAGATGAGTTGGATGCGTTAAGAAGATTTGTACCTGAGTGGTCAAAAAATTCTACACTAATACCAATTAAAGATGAAGATGGTGAATTAAGATACATAGATTTTAGTCATAGTAATGCGTACGATATAATTAGCAGACCTTTAAGAACCGTGGTTAATCAAATACAACAAGGAGACTTAACTGATGAACAACTTTTAACTGGTTTTGTAAGTGGTATTACAGAGGCTAGTGCAGAAATAATGAATCCATTTATAGCTGAGTCTATTTGGACAGAAGCAACAGCAGATTTAATTATAAGAGGCGGTAGAACAAAAGATGGTAGATTATTATACACTGATCAAACTTCAGCGGGTGACAAAGCAGCTATTAGATTTTTACATTTAGGAAATGCATTAGCTCCATCCTACAAACAATATATTAGATTGGTACAAGCAGCTACAGAAAAACCTACAAAGCGAGGGGATGTATTAGACGTTGGTCCAGAGATAGCAGGATTTATGGGGTTACGTCCCATTAAAGTAGATCCTTTACAATCTATGGGTTTTAAAATTGCTAACTTTCAAAGAGGAATTAGGGAAGCAAGAAGAGAATTTACTGGGGGTTACTTTGGATTATTAAAAGGTGGACCAATAGAGATAAATGATATTATAACTAGATTTGCTAAATCTAACAACGCTAGATTTAATGTTATGCAAGAAATGAAAAAAGATATTAATGCAGCAGAAACTTTAGGTGTTGGTACAGATCAGCTCTACAATGAATTTACAGAAAGACAAATATCTGACAGAAACTTTTATAATTTAAGAACAGGTAAATTTGAACCATACTTTCCTTCAAAAGATATTGAAGAAAGATTTGCAGAAATTTCTAGAAATTTAGGAACAGGTAACCCATACATAGCTGCACGTCCTATATTAAGAAGAATGGTAGCTAACATGAGAAACGTATCTTTAGATTCTCCATTGTTATTTTCTACAGAAATACCAAGTTTTAGTGAGGGAGGAATTGTAGAAACAGGAGCACCTTTAAACATAGAAGATTATTTAATTGAAGAAATACCAACGCCACCTATTCCTGCAAATGTTGCAAACTCTAATCCTAATCCTCAAGTAATACAAACAGCTCAACAACCTGTTGTAACACAAGATGGCTTGACAGAATTAGAAAAAACATATTTATCTCCAGAAGAACAACAAATTATTTTAAGACAACGAGGAATGATAACATAATGCCGGCTGGTGACAAACTAAAACCCAAAAGTACAAGAGAGCATTTGCTTTCCATATATGGATATATTACAGGTTTAAAAAAAGATGTTAAACATATGCACGAAGGTATTCACGATTTGGGCGGTAAGATAGACAAGATCTATTGGGTGTTATTGGGTACTGTTGGGGCAGTATCACTTCTGTTGCTAGAAAAAGTCTTAGACTTAGGTTGGTTTTAAATCCATTCTTTTAATTCTTCACCCATTACATCATTAGCTATATTCATTTTGTTACGTAAAGCTTTTTGTATTTTAATGTCTATGGTATCCTCTGCAACAAGATCAATATAAGTCATAGGTTTGGTCTGACCTATACGATCAATACGTGCCTCTGATTGTAAACGTTTTTCTAAATCATAACCATTAGAATAATAAATCATTGTACTGGCTGCAGTTAAAGTAATCCCAAAACCACCTGTACCTGTTGTGCCTACAAAAAATCTACACTCAGGATCCTCTTGAAACTTTTTAATATTTTTTTGTCTATCCTCCGCAGCTGTTGCACCATAATAATCAACAACAGAATTTTCTCCAAAATGTTTTTTTATTTCTTCAATAATTCTTCTGCAGTCTTCAACATAGTAAGACCATATAACTGCTTTACCAGATATCTCCCAAAGTATGTCCATTAATTCTGTTAATCTATTACATGGAAGTTGTTGTGGTTTGCCATCATCTGTTGCGTGATAACCACAAGATATCTGATGAAGTCTTAATAGTTGCACCATAACTGTGGACGTAGAACAAACTTTACCCTCTAATTCAGAAATAGCATATCTTCTCATTTCAGTATAAAGTTTTTTCTGTATACCTGTTAACTCTATCTTACGAGTTAAAAAAGTTTTCTTAGGTAAATCTAAACAATCGTCTTTTAATACACGTTCACTAAATAATTTTATTTTAGCTTCTAGTTCAGGTATATTTCTTTTGTTTGGACCAACTGGAACACTAACAGATCTAGATCCTAAATTCATAGTTTTCATAATACAATAATGAGATCTGTACGCCCAAAAAGAATCAAACCCTAATAAATAATTATCTAAAAAAGCAGCCTGACTAAATAAATCTAATGGTGAATTAGTAATAGGAGAACCAGTTAATATTCTTCTATATTTAGCAAGAGGTTTTAGTTTCATAATATTTTTAGTTCTATTAGCAGTTGGAGTTTTAATTGTAGTAGATTCGTCTATAGCCATCATGGCTTTGTGTGAAGATAAAAAACGTCTAGCAAACTCTGTAGCTTTTGGATATGAAAAAGCCTCTACATTCATAATTAAAATATGAAAGTCCGTACCTGTATCAAACATTGTATTTAACTCTTTTATTTTTTCTATTGATGAATTAGATGTTTCCCAAAGAACAACTTTTTTCTCGATGTGGTTTACCATGTGTGTAGGTATTTCACCCTCATACCAGTTTTTATATACACCTTTTGGTGCAACTAATAACAAACCATTTATCTCACCTTTATCATACAACATAGAAGCATTATCAATTAATACTTTAGATTTACCGGTACCCATCTCCATAAAATAGGCAAAGTATTTTTTATCCCAAGAACGCTCTAAAGCCTTTAATTGATGAGCGTATGGCTTAGTTTTAAATTTGTAATTCATGTTTACTTTTACTTTCTAATTGTTATATATTAGCTGAAAGATAAAAAGTCAATGAGCAAAGTTTATTTAATACAAGACATTCCAGGAACCAGTAAAGGTGAACCTAAATATAATATTGTAGGCGCACAAAAATATGGTGAAATTGTGTCTTTGCTTCCAGAGTTTTCACAAATGATACATTCGCCTGGACCTTTGGTTATGAAACTTAGAACACTTCTAAAAAACTACACAGAGGAAGACTATCTTTTATTATCTGGAGACCCTGCAATCATAGGTGTAGTATGTTCTTTAGTATCAGACACAACTAATGGTAAATACAAACTTTTAAAATGGGATCGTCAAGAAAAAACTTATTATCCAATAGAAGTAAATATTTTTCAAAAATAAGTTGACACTAAATTTATTATCAATATAGTGCGAATTGCGAAAAGGAATTATTATTAATGATTAAACTAACAAAAATATATGGAGAAAGCTATGACTATAGACCTACGAAAAGATGCACCAAACCAGGTGTCAAACGTCAATCCAGACGAACTATCAAAAGAAATTAATACTCTTCAAGAAATAAAACAAGAAGTTATTAATCAAGAAACAAAACTGAAAGAGTTAAAAGAAAGAGAAAAATATTATTCTAATATAATTATACCTGATTTAATGAATCAGCTTAATTTAAAAACTTTAAAATTAAAAGACGGATCAGAGATATCCGTTAAAGATATTTTTGGTGTCTCGATAATTGCTGCTAAAAAGCAAGAGGCACACGACTGGCTTCGGAGACAAGGACTAGGCGCGATTGTGAAAAACGAAATCACAGTTAAGTTTGGTCTTAACGAAGATAACAAGGCAGAGCAGTATGCTCTACTTGCACGAGGACAAGGTTATGAACCCGATCGGAAAATTGCAGTTCATGCCGGAACCCTTAGAACAACTTTGCGGGACTTTCATCAAAAAGGTGGCAGTATACCTGCAGAGTTGTTCACATTGTTTGAAGGAAATCAAACAGAAATAAAAACCAAAAATTAAACTACTAAACCAACAAACATTAAGGAGTAAATTATGGATAAACAAGTAGTAAAAAAGAATAGTGCAGGATCACTTGCAACTATAAATCTCAGAGGCGATGCTGGTAAAGGCGCTGAAGAAATAAAATCGGATGATGTATCAACACCGATTTTAAAAATTCTTCATCAACTTTCACCGGAATGCAATGAGAGAGACCCAAAATATGTTGAAGGTGCAAAACCTGGCATGATATATGCAGCAGGCTTCACGCAACTAATTGATGGTAACGAGGGATTAAACGTGATCATCGCACATTCTCAAACTAGATATCCGGAGTGGCAGGAGAGAGGCGATAGCGCTTCTGCTCCAGTAGGAACTCATTTAGAGATTCCAGCGGATGGTGTAGAAGAGAAGAATGGTAGATATAGACTACCAAATGGAAACTATGTAGAGAAAACTGCATACTTCTATGTATTAGCATTGGTCGAAGGTGAAGCAAGACCAGCAGTAATTGCTATGCGTTCTTCTAATCTTACACCCGCAAGAGAGCTAAATAATTTAATCAAGAATCTTAGATTCTCTGATGCAGAGGGCTCTTTTAATCCAGCTGCATATTCAGCGGTTTATAATTTAAAAACTGTTGGTAAGACAGCGGGTAGTAAAAGCTGGCATGTCTACAAACCATCAAGAGTTAGAAATCTTGATGTCAGTAAAAAAGAAGATGCCGGATTGTATGAGGTTGCACAACAACTTCAACAGACTGTATCTAAAGGTGCAGCAACACCAAAGTATGAGGCACCTAAAAATACTGGAGACATAGTATAACCGAGTACTTGTAAAGTACACTTGCGAGCAGGGCGCCGAAGCGAGAGTAGAAGCGCCCTGATTAAACTATGAAAGATTTTGAAAAATATTTTAGCGGACTAAAAAGAGATTTTGGATTTTGTAATGTTAAAAACGGATATTATGATCCTAAAACAAATAAACTTAAATTTGACCCAGGTGATTATGGTTGGGCTAAAAGACCTATTACAGATAAAGATTATGAGGATCATTTAAAAGGACAAAAATCAATTGGATTACAAGCTTGTGATGATGAAAGTATGGCTAGCTTTGGTGCAATAGATGTTGATCCTGATGATTATGAAAAATTTGATTTACAAAAATATTTAAAAGTTATTGATAAAAAAAATCTACCAGTAATTCCTATCGAATCTAAAAGCGGTGGACTTCACATTTATGTGTTTACAAAAGAGAAAGTACCTGCATCTTTAATTAGAGAATTTTTATCAAACTTATTATTTTTATTTGGTTTACCATCTAAGACTGAAATATTTCCAAAACAAACTGCACTTGGTAAAAATCAAAATGGTGAACGAACTTCAGGTAGTTTTATTAATCTTCCATACTTTAATGGTAATGAGAGAAGAGCTTACAAACCTGATGGAAGTAAAATGGATTTAGATTATTTTTTAAAAGTAATCGAAGCTAATCTACAAACAAAAGAAAGTTTACAAGAAGTTAGTAATAAAAAAATAAAAGAAGTATTGACTGGTGGACCTGAAGAGTTTTCTGATGGTCCTCCATGTTTACAGATGATCTGCAAAGAGATACAGGAATCAGGGACCAAACTGAAAGACGAAAGAGATAGATTTTTATATAACTACATGGTGTTTGCTAAAAAGAAATTTAGTGAAAACTGGGAAAAGAAAGTGTTAGAGGCAGCTAGAAACTACATTTTGTACGATGAAATATGGGGTGATGGTAAAGTAGAAGAAAAGATTAAGTATTGGAAAAAAGATACAGCAGGTTTTAAATGTAATGACTTACCTATATCATCATATTGTGCGAGGGGCACATGTCTAAAAAGAAAATTTGGTATTGGTGGTCACTTTGATTCGCAGTGGCCATCAGTATCAGGTTTAATTAGAATTATGTATAAACCTGATCACGAATATTTTTTTAATGTTGAGGTAGCTGCAGATAAAATTGTACAAGTACACGCACGTAGTATTAAACAATTTAACGAGATGAAACAAATGCGTAGTCTAATTGCAGATCATACAACTACGTATCCACCAAGCATAAAAGAAAAAGAATATCAAAATATATTAAACGGACTGTGGGCAACTATGGAAACAATTCAACCACCTGCAGGTACAAACCCCGTAGACATGTTAAAGAAAGAATTATTTGTATATGTTAACGGACCCAAAGCCAGCTCGTATGCAGCATTTAAAAGTGGATCTGTATTACATGAAGATCAACATTTTTATTTTGTATACGATAAATTTTATGATGAATTAAAACGTGGAGACTGGAATCAAGAGAGAGCAAGAACAGCTACAATGATTAAACAATATTTTAAAGGTGAGTTTGATTGTCAAAAAAGATTTCCAAAAGGTGATAATGAAGAGTCATTTCCACCACTAAGAGTTTTAAAACTTCCAAAAGAAGGTTTAGAAAAAGAAGAGATACCAGAAGAAATAATTGAAATAGAAGATAAGGAGAATATAGTATGACGCCAAAAGTCCCAAGTGTATTTGTATCTTTACCTGCTTACGATACAATGCAAGTGCCAACGTGTTTATCGCTCATAAAATTATTTAATAAATTTACACTAGCAAAAATAAAAGCAGAGATAGGTACATTTAAATGTCCTTACGTAAGTTATGGAAGAAATGTATTAACCGCACTATTTTTAGAATCAGGTTTTGACTATCAATTATTTGTAGATGCTGATTTAGAATTTGAACCTGAAGTAGTAGGTCGAATGATATTAGCTAAAAAAGATGCTATTTGTGTGCCTTACAGGAAAAAGACACAAGATCAAGTATTAAAATTTTCTATAGAGTTTAACGATCCAACTAACATTGAAGTGGATGAAAAAGGAATTGTAGAATTAAAGATGGGACCTGCAGGTTTAACATTAATTCATAGAAGTGTGTATGAAAAATTAATTAAAGACAATCCTGATCTTAAAATAAAACAAAAAGAAATAATATCTGAAAAAGCAAACTCATACTTTTATAATTTTTGGGATACAACTTTTACCAAAGATGGAACATGGTGGGGTGAGGATGTTAATTTTTGTAACTTAATTAAAAAATCAGGTTTTAAATTTTATGGAGTAGTTGATGGACAAACAACACATTATGGATCACATGGCTGGACTGGATCACTCAAGGATGGGTTTAAGAAAGCCAATGGAAAAGATCAATAAAATATACGGACCACCTGGTACGGGTAAAACATTTAGATTAATTAAACGTGTAAAAGCGTACGAACGTATTGGTGTGCCTTTACACAAAATAGGTTACTTTGCATTTACTAGAAAAGCTGCAGAGGAAGCACGCAAACGAATTAACGTATCAGAAAAAGAAGTGCCATATTTTCAAACAATACACGCATTTTGTTATCATTTACTTGGATTAAAAGAAGAAGATATCATGCAACCGTATCACTACGAAGACCTTGGTAAAAAATTAAATATAAGAGTTTCTTTTAATGATAAATATAACGAAGAAGAAACACATTTTTTAAGTTGTAATAATCCATACTTTCAAATGATACAAAGAGCCATAAATAAAGACATAGATATTAGAACAGAGTTTGACCTTAACGAACATGATAAAAAACAAGTAAATGACTATGACACTCTTAATCACATTTACAGAAATCTTTTAGTCTACAAAGATAAAAATAATCTTTTTGATTTTAACGACATAATAAAATCTGTTTTACATTCTGATAAAATACCAATGTTCAAAGCTATATTTATTGATGAAGCACAAGACTTATCACCATTGCAGTGGCAACTGTATGATAAATTAAAATACCATTGTGAACAAATGTACCTAGCTGGTGACGATGACCAGGCTATCTATGCATGGGCTGGCGCTGATGTAAAAAGATTTGTGCAAGAGCCGGCAAGAGAAATTGTATTAAAACAATCACGTCGTATATCTATGGCAGTGCAAGGAGAATCAAAATATCCAATAGCAAAAATAAAAGGAATTAGAAAAATAAAACATTACAGACCAAGGAATCACGTAGGTGAGTCACAATATATATCTGATCTTAACCAAGTTGATTTAACGAAAGGTAGATGGTTAATACTTACAAGAACTAAAAGCAATCTGTTAGATATCATGAAAGATTTAAAACGTAAAAATTTTTATTATCAAAGTAACAAAGGTAAAAGTTTTAAAGTTGGTATGTACGAAGCTGCAGCTGCATACACTAAATGGACAATGGATGAGTTGTTAGATGAAAAAGAAGTAAGTGCGGTGAAAGAATTTATACCTACAGGCAACTGGGATCCTAAAGTTCCTTGGTATGATAAATTTGTAGCGGACCAAAAAGAAATTTTATATTTAAGAAATCTAATTGCATCAAAAGAAAACTTAAGAGAAAAAGCAAGAATATGGTTATCAACTATTCATGCAATAAAAGGTGGTGAAGAAGATAATGTAATTTTATCTTTGCATCAAGGTCGTACTGTGCAACAAGCAATTAAATCAAGTGTTGACAAACAAGATGAGGAGCATAGAGTGTGGTATGTTGGAATCACGAGAGCACGAAATAATCTATATAAATTAAGAGCAAAAAAGAAATTAAGGGAGTATCAACTATGACACATAAAGATTTATTTAATGAAGTATTTCCTCAAAACAAACAAATTGGAGGATCTCATTATAAAAATTTTCACATTCAACCTTATGAATTTATATCTAAAAATGATTTAACTTTTTTTCAAGGCAACGTTATAAAATATGTTTGTAGGTATTTACACAAAAATGGAATAGAAGATTTAGAAAAAATAAAACACTATTGTGATTTAGAAATATTAAAATTAAAAGATAAAAAGAAAAAATGATTTTACCTCAAACAGAGTGGTTGCAGCCTACAGAGTATCCAGATCTTAGATCTTATGATGAGATTGCAATAGACTTAGAAACAAGAGATCCAGATTTAAAATCAAAAGGATCTGGTGCAGTTATTGGTAATGGTGAAATTGTGGGTGTATCTGTAGCAACTTATAATGATACATGGTATTTTCCTATCGCTCACCAAGAAGGACCCAATATGAACAAAGATAAAACTTTAGAATGGTTAAAAGATATTCTTGAATGTCCAGCTACAAAAATATTTCATAACGCTATGTACGACGTATGTTGGATACGTAGTTTAGGTTTAAATATCAATGGTTTAATAGTGGATACAATGATTGCGTGTTCACTACTAGATGAAAATAGATTTTCATACACACTAAATACTTTGTCTTGGCATTTTTTAAACGAGGGTAAAAATGAACGAGCACTAAACGAAGCTGCAAAGTCAAGAGGACTTGATCCAAAAGCTGACATGTGGAGACTGCCAGCACATGAAGTTGGAGCGTATGCAGAAAAAGATGCAGAATTGACTTTTAAACTTTGGCAACATGTAAAAAAATTATTAATTGAAAATGATTTAGAACAAGTTTTTAATCTTGAAACGGATCTCTTTCCTTGTCTCGTTGACATGCGTTATCTCGGCGTTCGCGTAGATACTCAACGAGCTTACGAATTGCGTAAGGAGTTGATAGGACAAGAGCAGCTATTATTGCGAGAAGTTCAAAAAGAAACAGGAATAGATACTCAAATATGGGCAGCAAGATCAATCGAAAAAGTTTTTCAAAAATTAAAACTATCTTACGAGCGTACTGCAAAATCTGGTGAGCCATCGTTTACTAAAAATTTCCTTTCAAATCACGAGCATCCTATCATACAAAAGATAGCTGAGGCAAGAAAGATTAATAAAATAAATACAACATTTATTGATACAATATTAAAACACGAACATAAAGGTAGAATTCATGCAGAAATAAATCAAATTAGATCTGATGATGGAGGAACCATTACAGGTAGATTTAGTTATGCTAATCCAAACTTACAACAAATACCAGCGCGTGATCCTGTGTTAGGTCCGATGATTAGAAGTTTATTTATACCTGAACAAGGATGTAGGTGGGGTTGTTTTGATTACTCGCAACAGGAACCAAGACTTGTAGCACACTACGCACTACGTTATGGTTTACCATCCGTAAATACAATTGCAGATTCGTATGACACTGACCCCTCGACCGACTTTCACAAAATCGTAGCAGAAATGGCAGAAATACCACGTTCACAAGCAAAAGTGATCAATTTGGGTCTTTTTTATGGTATGGGTAAAGCTAAACTTCAAGCGGAGTTGGGTGTATCTAAATTTAAAGCCGAAGAATTATTTGACAAGTATCATAGTAAAGTTCCATTTGTAAAACAATTAATGAATGAAGTTATGAAAGCTGCTGCTAAGAAAGGTCAGATTAAAACTTTGTTAGGTAGACGTTGTCGTTTTCCTAAATACGAACCAATACTGCGTGGCAGTGATTGGGGTAAATATATACCACCTGAAGATGAAGAGCGTATGCAAGATTTACAAAAGATGGGACCATATTTAAAAGACGATGAAGATGAAATATTAAAAGACAAGGATGGTAATCCTAAAAAAAATTATTGGCATAATAATCCAACACGTAGAGCATTTACATACAAAGCTTTAAACAAGCTTATACAAGGATCAGCAGCTGACATGACTAAGAAAGCTATGTTAGAATTATATAAAGAAGGTATCACGCCACACATACAAGTACATGATGAATTAGATATATCTGTTATTAATGATTTGGAAGCAGCTAAAATAAAAGATGTGATGGAAAACGCAGTTGACTTGAAGATACCAAACAAGGTAGACTATGAAGCTGGTCCAAATTGGGGATCAATAAAATGAGAAAAAATTATGGCATATTTAAATGTAAACATACCACCGACTTACGCACAAATAAAAAGGGAGTATCTTTATGACTTACAAAAACATCATGGAGAAGTTGAAGACTGCATTATCTTTGGGTTATCAGCTCTTACAGGAAGGGCTATACTCTTTCATGCTATTATGGAAAATGGTGCAATATTTTATCGCTTACCAATTAGCGCGTTTATTCAAAAGGGATTTGAACCATCCCGAGTGCCCAAGCGACGACTTGATGAACTTCAGCTCTGGAATTGTTTTAGCTATTATCCTTCTGTTCATCGTTGGGACATTCTAGACGGACAAGCTGGAAAATACATAGGTAAAGATAAAAAATGGCATCCAGGAAAGTATTTATTTACGGTTGACTTTGCTCATCCAGAGAGTAACATACTTGACACTGATCATTCAGAGATACCGCACGAACATAAGTGCGCTCACATTATTGCTTTAGATGACGGCAATTTTGCAGCACAACCAAACAATAGATGCATATGGGATATACCTTCTTTTACTGTAAAAGATAATATTCCTGATTGGAAAGTGCAAACAAATGAATGGAATGTAGAAGATAGTAGAGCGTGGCGGACAGAGGATACCGACAAGTTCTTTTATGAGATAGAGGAGAAAAAAAAATGAAAAAAATACTTAAAGATATTTGGCATTGGATCAAATGGCCATTTAGAAAAATACATAATTGGCTTAAGGGATAATTTTTATGGAGACTGCCAAGATGAATTATTATTTTACAAGTTTACTAATTGTAATGTTAACTATCCTGGCTTTCTGCGGAGGTCCACATGTCCAATAAACCACTAAACATATCTGAAGAAGCCGCCGTGCAGATGCCGATGAAGACGGTTGCTAGTCTAATCATAATCGTAGCACTCGGCACCATGGGCTATTTTCAGATTGTTGAGAGACTAAACATAGCTGACACTAGACTTCAGTTAATGGAAAAAGATCTAGAAGAAAATACAGAGTTTAGAATTAAATGGCCACGGGGCCAACTTGGAGCGTTGCCCGCAGATAGCGAACAATTTATGATGATCGAAGATCTTTATAAGACTACCGACAAATTAAACTCACACATAGAATCTATGGCGTTAAACAAAGTTAACATAGAATTTTTACGTAAACAAATGGATAAAGTTTTAGTAGACATCGAAAAATTAAAAGATGCAAACAGAGAAATGAAATACACAAACGGGAGCTCACAATGATAGGTTTATTTTTCACAGGGATAATTGTTTCAGTTTTGGTTTTATCAATTTTAATTTACGCTAGGAAATATGATTGAAGCTGTTGTAGGATTACTCATGTTTATCAACGGAGAGATTAAAGAAGCACGATTGCAAGATTCGATGGCAATGTGTTTGCGAGGGAAGCGCGAAGCGGAACGAACTTTTTCTGAATCTGTTACTTATAAATGTTGGAAAGGTAAAGCAGAATTAGAGGATAACATAGATGGCTCAAAATCAATTAAAAAACTCATTATTGAATAATTTAAAAAAAATTAATAGGTTTGCACAAATGCTTAGAGATGATAGATTTAGGCAACATAGAATAAATAGTAAAAAAATATATAATAGGAAAAAATATAAAAATGAATCTTTCACGTAACTTCACTCTCTCAGAGCTTACTAAAAGCGACACTGCTATACGTAGGGGGATTAATAATAACCCTAACGCAGAGCAAATAGAAAAATTAAAAGCACTATGTGAAAATATTCTTCAGCCGGTCCGGGACCATTTTGGCAGGGTCAAGGTGACGAGCGGGTTCCGTAGCGTAGAGCTGTGCGAAGCAATTGGCAGCTCTGCCAGATCACAGCATGCCCGTGCAGAGGCGGCCGATTTCGAATGTATTGGCGTAGACAACGCTGAATTATTTGATTGGATTAAATCAAACCTTTCTCCAGACCAACTTATACTCGAGTTCTACACTCCAGGTGAACCTAACAGCGGATGGATTCATGCAAGCTGGGTTGAAGGAACACCAAGAGCATCTTTTTTGCATGCGTTTAAAGAAAATGGCAGAACAAAATATAAGCCTGTAATGGGAAAGGCAACAGAACTTGTCTAGAACATTTAAAGTATTTCATAAAATAGACACCGTTCACGGTTATTGTGAAGATTGTGAAGAGGAATCAATACTAGTTGCAATTGTATCTGATTTTTATAGATGCACAAACTGTGGAGCAGACACTAGACAACATATCAATGGTAGTATAAGATATTTAAAATTAAGTGAAAGTGATAAAGCATATATAAAAGAACATGATAACAAAGATAGATACTAACCTTCCAACCTCAACTAATAAAAAAATTATTAATACATTGTTTACTACTAGCCTATGGACTCATGCTTGGGATAAGAATTCACATCATAATATAAATAACCCAGACTCAGGTATGGCTCTTATGAGTTTTCAAAATAATGAAACTCAACATACTCCTCATCCAATATTAAATGTATATGCAGGTGTAATATTTGACCTGGTCCAAAAAAATTCATTAATAAAATTTAAAACAATTATTAGATATTATTGGAACTGGTACACACCTAGTAGCAAAGGCACTCAATATCATACAGATCATGAAGATGATAATAGATATTCAATTTTATATAATTTACATACTAATGATGGGGGAACAATTTTCAAAGTAAATGGTAAAGAAGTATTTGAAAAATCTGTTGAATCACAAGCTTTAGTTTTTCCAAGTAAAATAGAACACAAAGGAGTTGCACCTACAAAAGATTTACATAGATTAAATTTAAATATAATAACTCAAATATAATGGCTAAAAAATCAACATTTGGAGTAAACACATATAGAGAAAGATCAAGAAAGAAAATAGGGAGACATAAAAAAAGGATGAACAAACATGAAAAAAGAAACTACAAACCCTACCGTGGTCAGGGGCGTTAAAGAATTAGATAGATTATCTAATTTATATTATAAGTCACGAGACGAAAAATACCTCGAAGAATGGTACCAGTTGACAAAGAAGTTGGCTGCTCTTTTACCTCAGGTTTCGCAGGGGGGATGATTACTTCTTCGCAAGAGAATTTAGGGTACATCTTAAATTTTACCATATCTTCCTCTGTAATCTTACCTTGGTACAATATCTCGTATGATTCTGATAACCCATTACGGACACAATCGTAGTAACTATCTTGCGGTCTAGGCGTGGATTCATGTATAAAACAGTTACCTACTATGCTAGAACATACGTATATTGTTAAAAAAAATTTCATTGACAACCCTTGTAAAATTATATAAATATCCTATATCTTTAGATATTAAAAGAAAGGATATACTAAATGACAGATATAAGCAAATACAAAAGTCTCGCAGTCGATCATGCCTGCTATGATAAGATTGATCAGATGACCAAGATTCTGGCACCAGGGGTCACCTTATCAAGAGCACAAGTAATTAGAATGTTAGTAGACGAGAAAGCAAAAAAATTAAATGGCAAAATTACAAATACAAAGCGTATTTCCAAAAGCCGTTAATATCCTTGGAGAAAAAAAGGATCCATGTCGGAGTCTTTGGCGTAATGTTTTAATTGTTGCGTTAGAAGATGCAGTGGGTAGACACTGGCGTAATAAAAATTTTGGTATGGGTATGGAATCAGCACAAAGATATTTTTTAGAACCCAATCGAGATTTTGCATTGGTTTGTCATTACGCCGGTTTTGACCATGAATACGTTAGAATGAAAGCACGAAAATTTATAAAGGAGAATAAAAATGGCTGAGTTAAAAGAAGAACACTTTGAAGTTATAAGTAAAAATAAAGCACAAGCATATAAACAACAAAAAGAAATGAGAGATGAGTTAGCTTTTTTTGCATTAAATTGTAGTCAGTTTCAAATGCAAGAATTGTATTCAGAAATGAAAAGAATGAAAAGAATAAACAATGAAAAATAGACCATATGGTAAACTTAGAAACGTAATAATGTATAATCATTATTTGTGGTGTAAACAAAATGGAAGAGATGTAAGTTGGTATGAGGGGAGATAGCGTAGAATATAAACTGTTGGAACAATGGGTAAAAGGTTTACGACCTCAAGACTTTTATCTAACTGTAGAAGTTGGAGTTAGAGAAGGTTATGGTACCCTTATTATTACTGATGCATTAAAAGATAAAAATTATTTTCATGTTGGTATCGATCCATATGGTGATTTACTCTACAAACATCTTGATAAACAAATCGATCGTGAGAATGGCACAATTGCATACTGGACAGACTTTGAAGGTAGACCTTTAGTAAATGAAGATGGTACACCAAAGGTACCTACATACCCTAACTCGATGAAACAAACTTTTTTAAGTCAATTTAAAAATCATGAGAATTTTATTTTGTATCAACTAGAAGATACAGAATACTTTAATTTGTTTGGTGGTGGGCTACCTATCTATCAAAATGGACAAAAGAAACTGGTAAACGTCTACGATTTTGTACACTTTGATGGGCCGCATACCACGGAAAAAGTATTAGAAGAAGTTATGTTTTTTGCGCCACGATCTAGGGTTGGTACACGATTTGTATTTGACGACCAAAAAGTATATGAAATGAGTAAAATAGCATACATACTAGAGCACTTTGGATTTAAAACTAAAGAAATGGGCGATGATAAATGTATGTTGGAGAAAACAGAATGACAAAGTTTACAGTGATGAAAAGGACGAGCTTCATGCAAAAAATGCTTCGCGCTAATTGCCTCTGGAGGTTACATATCGGGATGCTAAAACCTACCCTGAGTATTCGAGCCTTTGGCGACCCGTTAGTACGTGCACGGAAAGCGGGCGTTTGATGATACCAAATACAGACAAAGCATATATTGCAGGCCTCTTTGACGGCGAGGGTAGTATATTTTTTAAAAGGGGCACTGAAAAGAAAAAGAAGCATAATGGTAAAGGTTATAGAACATCACAGTCTATGCGTATTAATATGGAAATAACCATGACTGATGAATCTGTAATACGTTGGGTCCATGAAGTATTAAAGGTAGGTACAGTTACAAAAAAACCTAGAAAAGGTTTACGTAAAGATGGAACAAAATATTTAATGCAGTGGCGATGGCGATGTACATTTAGAGATGCATATTATGTCTGTTGTTTAATCTGGCCCTGGTCACACACAAAATTAGAGAAAATACAACAAATTATCGAGCATTACTCTCACATAAAAATGAACGGTAAAGTAGTTAATCTAGAGGAGTATAAACAATTGATGAGTTTAGAATAATTCTAAACTAGTTAGGATAATATGATATGGAACGGTAAACCAAAGTTTGATTATCAAACTATAAAAAGAGTAACTCTACCAAGTGGTAGAGTCTATGATATTAATGATGAGAAGTTGCCCTCGGTTACAACAATATTGTCTGCTACCAAATCTGAAGAAAGTAAGGCAAAGTTGGCAGCATGGAGGCAAAGAGAAGGCGAAAAGAAGGCAGACCAAATACGTGATGATGCAGCCGCTCGGGGTACAATAATGCACCGTATTTTAGAAGGATACGTAAAAGGTGAAGGCCATATGGATCTTACTGATTTAGGTCAAGAGGCAGGCACCATGGCTCAAAACATCATCGATAAAGGCCATTTCAGCCCTTTAGAAGAGGTTTGGGGGTTGGAAATGCCCCTATGGTACCCTGGATTGTATGCGGGCGCCTCAGACGTTGCTGGAATTTACGAAGGCCGGGAGTCTATCATAGATTTTAAACAAAGCAATAAATACAAGAAGCGTGAATGGATTGACGATTATTTTGTACAATGTGCGGCTTATGCCATGGCTCATAACTATGTGTATGGTACAAATATAAACTCTGGAGTGATTCTAATTAGCGTTAAGGGTGGCGATGTTTTAAGATACGTGTCATATGGTAAGGAATTTCAACATTTTATGTTCGAATGGTTAAGAAGAGTTGACCTATATTACAAGCAACAGGCATCAGGGACCAAGAACCCATAGAGTATTTTGTATGAAATTTATGTTTATAAATTTTTTTTTGAAAAACATAGTGATACAATGCTACAATGGTCTAAAAGTGTTGAAATTACTAACTAAATTACTGTTACAATGCTGCTACAATGGTGTTACAATGTGCTTCAGGGATTTCCCTACGCGCGCGCGTGAAAACGCTTTTTACAAAAGCAGTTTCTCATATATAAAACTCTATGGAAGTAAATCATGACAGATCAAAGAAGAATAGAATATAGATTTTTGCATTGGGGGCCGTTTGTATGTAACTATACATTAAAACCAGAGGAAGTAGCATCTTTTAAATTATTAGAAAGTGGAGAAGATTACAGAAATAATTTAGCCGGCCATATAGAAAATGAAAAAGCCTTGGACAAAGAAAAAGTTTCTAAACTATTAACGCCTTATTTAAATAGTTATATGCAAGGTTATCATGAATACAGAGCACAGCCATTGTGTAATGGTTTTGAAATAATAACTTCCTGGGTTAATCGTCAAAAGAAAAATGAATTTAATCCTCCGCATACACATGATGGTCATTTGTCTTTTGTGCTTTATACAGAAGTTCCACAAGGTTTACACAAAGAATGTTATGAAAGTGTTTCTAACAGCCCTGGTCCTGGTTGTATTACATTTGATTTTAATCTTTCCGGAAGCAACGTAAATAAATTTTTTTTACAAACACACTCTCATCTACCGTCAGTTGGAGATCTATTTATTTTCCCTGCAGGTTTACCACATTGGGTTTATCCATTTAAAACAACCGAGGGAGAAAGAGTTTCTATATCAGGAAATGTACATTTAATAGATGGGGATAAAACATTAACACCAAAAAATGATAGCAAAGAAAAGTAAATACAAGTCAGTCGTTATAAAAAAGAAACGATATTATTTTTATAAAATTACGTGGGTCGATCCGACCGGTGATTCTGGGCATGCGACTGCACATGATTCACTGGGTTTGACTCCATCAATAATGATAACGCATGCATATTTATTTGATCAGAATAAAAAAAATGTCTGGACGTTTGCCACCTTTGAAGAAAACGATGAATTATTTTCAGATAGAAATGTTTTTCCGAAAGGATGTATTGTAAAAATGGAAAAGGTTTTACTCTGATTTATCTAATATCAGCTCTGGTTTTTGTTTTACTTTCTCTTTCAATTCTTCTTCACTCACCCCATCTAGAATCGGTGAGTAGTCGTCGATTATTTTTTTCATTCGCTGTTCTAGTTCTTCTGTTGTTAGGTCTTCTAGTTTACCAGTACGTATTATCTTTTGTTCTATATAAAGACCCGCAGCTTTACCCCGTGCAACTTCTGCATTAACAGCTGCAGACCACGCTCCTTTTTTAAGAGCTTCTTTTCTAATTTGACCTAACTCTGCAATATGTTTTTCATAAGTTACTTCATATTTCTTTTGCCATTCTTCTCTTAATTCACCAATATATTTAACAACCAAAGGATACAATTTAGGATTCTGTAATTTACTTGCGTATTGTCTTGCTGAGTCTTTTGCAAAACCTGCATCGACTGCACATTCTGTGGCTGTTTTTCTGCCTTCGTTTGTTACGAGTTCGTATGCAAATTTCATTTGCTGCTCTGTTAGTTTTTTAGGTAATCCCATTATAATTTTTTCTGTAATTCTTTTACGTATTCTTCGTTTTCTTTTAATCTTTTATCTTCAATCATTTTAACGTGCTTACGCCAAGCCCAAGAATTAATTTGCCCTGACCATTTCATAATCCAATGCAAAGTATTATAAATCATTTTGTCTATCATACTTGATATTTAATACAACTTCGTCTATAAATCAACCTATGTTTACTGGAAAGGTACTGAGAGCAGCATTAGATAAATTTATGACTAGCGAAGTAGCAGCCAACGCTAGAGTACAAGTTATATTACCAAATGGTGAGTTTTATGACATTACTGGTGTAAAGCTGTTAGAAAATAAACTGATCGGAGTAAGAGAATCTCATAGACTTGCAATTACAATTTCTCCTGAACAATGGAAAATGGGCAAAGTTATTAAAAAGCTATGAAGTTATCTTATTCAATTCCTAAAAAGGTATGGTGGATAACTAATTTTTTAGATTATCATATGTACAAAGGTATTCATGATGCAATCATCAAAGAAAGAAAAAAGATAAACTTGCACTCAAGTAAAGGTATTTGGAGTGAACATTTAATAAATAATATTGAACCTCCAAAAAGAGTAGGAGTTGATAACTATAAGCCATTTGAACATTTAAAAACTTTAGTTCGACACAACATCCATTTTCAATTGAATGATATACAAAAAATGTCCACTACAATTCATTTTATGGAGAAAAACTCTGGTATAAATTGGCATGATGACCACGGATGGAAATATGGAGCTACCTTTTATATAAATCATAAATGGCAAAAACAATGGGGTGGTGAGTTTATGTTTACTGATGACAATGGACATGGTTGGATACCACCTGTTGGTAACTCTTTAGTAATAATTAAATCTCCTCTTACTCACAAAGTTAACCCTGTCTTGTCCCCGATAGTTCCTAGAATTACTGTACAAATTTTTATGAAATGATTTGACAATTAAATGAGGTGTAGTAGTGAATCCAGAAAAGAAATTTTGGTATGAAATTAAAGCGTTCAATCTTAAAAATAATTGCGAATTATCATTTACACGCGTGGAAAATACTGCTTCATGGGGGACTCCTGATATACTGGGTTATAATCGCAATCGCAACTTTTTCACTATCGAATTAAAAGTAACAAAGACCAACAAGGTACGCCTGTCTCCACATCAAATAGCGTTTCACGTAAAACATCCTGACAATACATTTATCCTAGTTAAGGCCCTTGGTCTTAACTCCATAAAACTTTATGAGGGAAGGTTTATCAAGGAGCTTGATACTCAGGGCTTGAGGCTTGAAGCTTGTTCCTCGGGGCTTGAGGCTTGTTTCTCACGCCTTGCAGCTTGTGGCTTGTCACCTGCTTGAGCTTGTGGCTTGTCACCTGCTTGAGCTTGACGCTTGGGGCCCGGACCAGGCGAACGTTCCTCACTGTGCGACAGCTTCTTAGGACTAATTGCCTGATCCGATTTATTACGTAGCTTTCGTAATTCTTTATAATATTTTGGATGACGCCACATTAATAATTAATAAGTTGATATTGCATTTCTTCTATTGCTTGTGAACAAATAACCCAATATGGATATTTCCAATCTCTATGTGAATTTGGAAACTCATTATGCTTTAGACATTTTTTAACTTCTACATAATCTTTCCAATTAGCATATTTATTTTTTGGATATTCGTCCTCGCTTGTGCGCATTATATAAACAATTTGTTTTGCTCTGCTTAAGCCAAATTTTTTTAAATACTTACCAACGATTTTATTATCATTATTATCCATAGTTTAGAACCTTTCTAATGTTTACCATAACAAATGTTTTTTACTTCAGGATTCCAACACGCCCTGCAGTCTTTGCATTCGTTGTTTTGATCCGGGGCTGGGCAAGTCCTGTTTTCAGGCTTCGTTGACACTGTCGATGTGTTGGGCCAGCTTGCAATTGCAGGTTGGTCAATCATCTGGCCCGAAAATCTTATGACTAAATTTTTTGGACATTCTAGTAAAAAATGTTTGACCCACGCCTCCCGGGTTGGCATCCAATGCTTAACGGTTGGCGTAAGTTTAGCAACAGCAAAAATTTTTAAAAGGTGCTCTTCATCCTGCACATCTCCTGAGTCGTGCCATCTAAATTCTTTTGATTTTTTTGAATTAATTAATAGAGCCATCGCTCCAACCCAAAGCGGGGACCGGATGGCTTCAAGTCTTCGATACTGTGCAGCTTGGACCACGGGGAAAACGTAACAGCCTTTTAATGCATAGCAGCCGCTGCAAACGCTGCCAGGAATTTTGACAAGTTTTGATCCGGTCTTACATTCTGCAGCTGGTAGGCCATATGCCCAGCCAGGCATTTTAGAAGGTTTCGAAAGTCCTCCCACTATTTTTAATGCTTCGTTTGTTTTCATAATATCCTATATAAACCTATATTCTAAATTGTCAAGCGCTTGTTGCTTGTGGCTTGAAGCTTGCGGCTCATTTCTGAATAAATCAGCCTGAGCCTCAAGCCCTTGGGGTCACAGTTTATAGAGCCGTACACCCTCACAAATCGAGCTCTTACAGTATTTTAGCCAACGGCATAACCCGTTGTAACAGGATTGCTGTACCACCTGACCAGCCAACGCCAGACTGTCTGTGATCTAGCGGCGGCGGCGCGTTGGCTGATCCCAGGTCCTGGACTGCCTCCCGGCGTTTTATGTCAAATCAGGACCAGGGATCAGTCTGATCCCAGATCACAGGGGACGCGATTTCAGTCAACCAACCTGTGATCAGGGATCAGGCCAGAATACACGCTAGCAAATTCTGGCTCACTGATCCCAAAAAACTATTTTTTAGCTTTTGCCTCCAATAGTTTAATTTTTTTTTCCATAATATTAATTAACTTATTATTTAATTTTACCATTTCAAATAATTGATTAATCAATGTTATGGTATCTTTACCAGATAACTTAAAGGCCTCTGGCAAATTTTCAATTACGTTTTTTCTGTGTTGCTCTATGTTCATTTAGTATCTCACTTTCCAAGTTGTTGTTGCTGTTCTATATCCCCATTCATCTAAATCAAAATAGGTATATAAGTTGACACCTTTTGCAGATTTCCAAAATCTACATTTTTCATCATGAGTACCAGTTCTTGTAATATGCTTACCATGTTTTTTTGCATAGTAAGTTATTTTAAACGGTGTATTCATTTTTATTACATTTATATTTTTTTTCATATTAGGATAATCCCATAGAAATGGGGCAAGAATAAGGCAAAGCCAAAATAAATATTTTTTTATTTGACCCATAATGAACACTTTTATAGATTGACATATCCTAAATTATCCTATATAATAGGGGTGGGAGGTCGGGAATAATATATCTAATCTATGCAACCCCAGGTTGTATCGCAAATTAAATTTTATATTTGACATTGGGAACATATAGGAGTAAAAAACAAAGTATCAACAGAAAGGTATAAAATGAAACAAAAGAAAATAACGCTTAACGCTGATAAGCGGAAAGTAATTGCAGATCAATTTCAATCTTTTTACGAAAATAAGGTGAAAGACAAATTGGAATTGGCAAAAGAAATTTACGACAAATTAAGAGTTCAAGCAAAAGAACGAATTGAAAAAGTCGTAAGGTATCACCAACCACAGGAGGACATAGATACAATTAGAGCCATGTCAAATAAATACGATAGAGCAGGAGGCGAATTGTACGAGGATCATTGTTTTTATATTGAAAAACCAGTCATCAGGGTTGATGATGAAGGCAGGGAATATCACTCTAAAGATGAAATCCAGGTGCGATTTGATATGGGTCGAAACTTCTCAAAAGCATATTACAGAGAGGAAATGAGGGCTAAAGGTTTAAACCCTGATTATAATTTAGTAATTATGAACGATTACTCAAAACGAAATCCAAAATATTATGCAGATGAGAGGGCAGTCGGTAAATATCTTGGATATATAACATCATCAAACGACGATAAATCTATAATTACACCTGTTTCAAAATGGGAAAACGATTTTAAACTCTGGGTAGTTGGCGGAAGTTATTGTCATTCACGACAGTTTAAAGTTGATGAAAATGATTATAACTTTTTTAAAACTTATAGGCAGTCCGCAGATGAAGTTATAAAAGTTCATCAGGAAATTTATAGCTATGTTGCAAAGAAAATGGAGTTGATTAATAAAGGTTTAAGATCATACAGAACATTTGACCAAGCAAAACAGTTAGCAGATAAAGTTGGAGTTGTTTTAAATGAAACAATGTTAAATGAAAGTAGTTCAATGGCGCTTTCAATTTATAACCCTGACAATCTTGCAAGTATGTTAGAAGACAAAGTAGAACCAACCAAGGAAGAAAAAATATTAATAGCAAAAAAATTATTAGCCGAGCAACAAGCTTCAATAAATTAATTACCCTTGGCGCAACGCCCTGATGGGCGTTGCGTTTTTAATAGTGGTCCCAGAGTCAATCTCGATTTTAAAAATTTCTAAAAAAACTTTTTTGTAACTAGACTAGGGGTCCCACAACTAGTGCTAGAAATGCGTGACAAATAAATAGATAATGGTAAAATACTTTTTAAGTTTTCAAAATACTTGTAAAAAAATTTTGCGGAAAAATTTTTATGAATGAAAAATTTATACAGAACTTAGATAAATTACCTGCTGACGTTAGAAGAGAATTTGCTTTACTAGCGAATCGTTACGGTGAAAAGAAAAAAGAAACTAATATACAAAATGATTTCTTGTCTTTTGTAAAACACGTCTGGCCAGATTTTATAGAAGGATCACATCACAAAAGAATCGCAGACAAGTTCAACAAACTTGCATCTGGAGAAATCAAAAGACTAATTATTAATATGCCACCAAGGCATACCAAATCAGAATTTGGATCTTATCTTTTACCTGCTTGGATGGTTGGTAAAAATCCAAAATTAAAAATTATTCAATCTACTAATACTACAGAATTATCAGTGCGATTTGGTCGTAAGGCCAAAGCTCTTATTGACTCTCCTGAGTATCAACAAGTGTTTAAAACAAAACTCAGAGAAGATTCACAGGCCGCTGGTAAGTGGGAAACCGCTCAAGGAGGTGAGTACTATGCAGCGGGTGTGGGATCGGCAATAACAGGAAGAGGTGCAGATCTTCTAATTATTGACGACCCACATTCTGAACAAGACGCCATGAACTCGCAAGCGTTGGAACGAACTTACGAGTGGTATACATCAGGACCTAGACAACGTCTTCAACCTGGTGGATCTATTATTGTAATTATGACTCGTTGGAATGAAAAAGATTTAACAGGTAGATTATTAAATGCACAAAAAGAAGTTAAAGCAGATCAGTGGGAGATAATAGAATTTCCTGCTATCATGCCCTCAGGTGATCCAGTTTGGCCTGAGTATTGGAAACTAGAAGATTTAGAATCTGTAAAAGCATCTATACCTTTATCTAAGTGGAATGCTCAATACATGCAAAATCCAACTTCAGAAGAGGGAGCTCTGATAAAACGAGAATGGTGGAGAGCTTGGGAGGACGATGAACTTCCACCCTTGCAACATGTAATACAATCTTATGACACAGCTTTTATGAAAAAACAAAGCGCTGACTATAGTGCAATAACAACATGGGGAGTTTTTCGTCCATCAGAAGATGATCCACCTAATTTAATTTTAGTTGATGCTGTAAAAGCTAGATACGAGTTTCCTGAACTTCGTAGAGTTGCATTAGAACAATACGGCTACTGGAATCCAGAAACAGTCATCATTGAATCTAAAGCATCTGGACTGCCACTAACTTATGAGTTGCGTAAGATGGGGATACCTGTTATAAATTTTACACCTAGTAAAGGCAACGATAAGCACACTAGAGTAAACGCAGTATCACCGATGTTTGAGTCGGGGCTGATATGGGCGCCCAAAGAAATGGAGTTTGCTCAAGAAGTGATAGAAGAATGCGCTGCCTTTCCGTATGGTGATCATGATGACTTGGTCGATAGTATGACTCAAGCATTAATGAGATTTAGACAAGGTGGATTGATTTCTCACCCCGAAGATTATATAGAGGAACCTAAGCCACCAAAACAAAGGACGTATTATTAATGGAATTTGAAACTTACGCAGATGTAATTGATTCTTATAACTCTGGTGTAGGAGTCGAGGCAGGAGAATCCTTGACTGATTACATAAAAAGAAATAATATAAAAATTAAAGAAATCGACATGGATCCGATTGGCGATTTCGAAAAAATTTTAAAAGGAAAAGCACCTATGGAAAACGAAGGTATCATGCAAGCCTCAGCAAGAACTATTGATCCTAAAGTTACAATGCAAGAAGTTGTAATGGAATTCATTAGAAAAAAGAAAAGAAGACCTAGAAACGTTGACGAGTTAAAAGAATTTTATTTTATGGAAATGAGTGCTAATGAAAAAGGCATGACACCTGATAGAATGAAAGTTGCATATAATCCAGGTGATTATACTCAAGACGAAATAGATGCTTACGAGAATTATAAATACAATATGAACGAACAAATGCCTGGCTTTCCAATTATGGAAATAGATGAATTTTTAAGAATGGAAGAAGGTCAAGGTAGACTTGGCGTTAGAGCTGGAGGATTACCAGGTATCTTAGGAGTTTAAATTGAAACTCCATCATTACAACGAAGCGTATGCCTACATGGTCAGACGAGCAAAGTTTGCTAATGGCACACCTCCACCAAAACCTGAGAGAAGTTTTTCTGATAAATTAAAAACTTTAAAAAACGTTTCACAAGGCATAAGCCCTGAATCCAGAATCCGGTTGCTAGATTATTTTATCCAAGAAGCTTTACAAAAAAATCAAATTACCAAGGAACAGGCATCAGGAATCTATAACCAACTTCAGTTAGACAAAGATAAAATCAGAAAGCAAATAGATGATTATGAAACAGGAAACTTTAATGATCCTTTTCGTACAGAAAGAGAAGAATTTGCTGTAGGTGGAATGCCTTACGAAATTTTTGGAAAAAAAATAGATATACCTTTAATACCAGGAGTTATGTCAGGTGCACAAAATAAAAAAAGCGTCGAAGAGGGTTTTAAAAAATTAGAAAAATGGTTAGAAGATCCTACGCCTGAAAGATGGAATAAAATTTTTGGTACTCGTAACGCTTTTGGTTATCAATTAAGAAATTATCTTTTGGGTAAAACAGGAGATTTACCAAGAGGAGATTTAATTGGTAATGTAAAAGGCATGCCTACTGCCACTAAAGTATTAGATGCTATTGATGTAAAAAACTTATTAACAAAATCTCAAATAAATAAAATTAATGAATTAACAATCGGTGGTAAAGGAAAAAGTTTAAAATCTATTGCTGCGAAAACTTTTGGAAATTTAAAATTTTCAATGGATGAAGTTATAGAAACAATTAAAAATTTTCAAAATGGTGAACAATGGTTAAGAAGAAACCCTGATCCAAATAAAATAGGACCTGATGGTAAAAATATTTATAGAAAATATGCTAATGCTATTAAGAGCATGCAATCTGAACAAAAAAGAATAGGTGGTTTTCCATTTGGTGATAATAGTGAAAAAAAACTTTGGGCTAATTTATATAGATCCTCTTATAGAGGAGATAGAATAAAAATTGTTGGAGAGTTTGCTGATGGTAATTTACCAATTAATAAAGATGGTAAAATAGATTGGAAGATGACTAACAAAGATGGAGTTCCTGCCTGGAAGAGAGTTCAGTTTATAGATACTCAAGCTCCTAAAAATAAAATATTTACATGGGGTGATAATTTTAAAAGAGGTGATTTTAAAAAACAAATTGATGATGTTTTTGGTCAAGGCTTCTTTGATAAATCAACAGCTGCATACGACGTTCAAGTTAAAACAGGAAGTAAACGAGATTTTACAAAAGAAGGTGGAGGTAGAACAATTAAAAGCGATCTTAAAATAGCACTATTAAAAAATGAAGCACTATTAAAAAATCCAAAAGCAACTAAAAAAGAAATTGATGACTATGTAAGTAAAAGAGCTAAAAGATTTAATATAACTGAAGTTCATCATCCTGATGGTGTAGGAGCTAATCCTTATAAAACAGAACCTGTATTTCGTTATGCAAACAGAGCTTTAGATTTAGAAGTTATGCAACCTTTAAAAGCGGGTAAAATAGATATTAACGAAGCTAAGTTAAGAATAGACAAAATTAATAAAAACATTGGGCCCATAAGAACTCTACTTGATGATGGATATTACGGTAATTATGTAAATACTCAAAAATCTATAATTAAAGCAGCAGAGGATTATAGAGTTAAAAGCATAGCAAAATTAGCACCTGGTGTAACAACAGCAGATCAACTTCCTATCCCAGAAAAAACTAAAACAAGAGACATGTTTAAAAAAGCTTTTACTACAGGAGCAAAAACTGCAGGTAAAGTTATCAAACCTTTAGGTATTGGTTTTGGGGTTAACGCAGTTAAAACTGCTATTACAAAAGCAGCTGATCAAGGTTTAGATTTAAATTTTGCAGATAAAGTTATGGCATTTGACTCTGGAGATGCAGAGATAGCACTTAACAATGCAAGAAGAAGAGTAGACCCTGAGTTTGCTGCGCAGGAGCGAGCAAAGGATTTAGCACAGATGACAGATGATTTTGAAGAAGTAGGACAATCAACATTCGGAAAATTTAATGACCAGATCAAAAATATCAAATTACCCTAAAACACACTTGTTGCCACCTAAATCAGGGCCAACACCACAGGGCTTGAATATTAATTATAATACTGTTAAAACAGTTAAATTGGAGAAAATAAATGGCAGACAAAATAGACAAGTCCCTGACGCAAGGTCCAAGGGGCAGAGTTAATATTCCGGGTGACGAACAAGTAGAAGAAGCTATTCAACAAGAAGTAGCGATAGAAGAAAATAAAAAAGGACCAGTAGAAATAGAAGAAGCAGAAGATGGATCTGTTACAGTTGACTTTGATCCTAACGCTGCATCACCAGAAGGTGGTGATGAACACTACGCAAATTTAGCAGAATTTTTACCAGACGAAGTATTAGACGAGTTAGGTTCTAGCTTGACGCAGAAATATAACGACTATAACATGTCAAGAAAAGATTGGGAACAATCTTACACAAAAGGTCTCGACCTGTTAGGATTTAAATATGACATGCGAACGGAACCATTTCAAGGTGCCTCGGGGGCGACTCATCCGGTTTTGGCTGAAGCTGTTACACAGTTTCAGGCTCTCGCTTATAAAGAGTTACTCCCAGCTAATGGACCAGTCAGAACGCAAGTAGTTGGCGCACCGAGTCCAGAAAAAACACAACAAGCAGAACGTGTTAAAGATTACATGAATTACGAGCTCATGGAAAAAATGTCAGACTATGAGCCCGACTTTGACTCGATGCTCTTTTACCTCCCTCTTGCAGGTTCAGCGTTTAAAAAAGTTTATTACGATGAACTAGAAAAAAGAGCTATGTCAAAGTTTGTTCCGGCAGATGATTTGATTGTCCCGTACTCAGCTACCTCATTAGAAGATGCGGAGGCAGTCATTCACCGGATCAAAGTTTCTAAAAACGATTTAAGAAAACAACAAGTTGCAGGTTTTTATTTAGATATAGAATTAGGTACACCTGGTTATCAGGAAAACGATGTTGAGAAAAAAGAAAGAGAATTAGAAGGAACTAAAAAAACACAAGACGAAGATATTTATACTTTGATTGAGTGTCATGTAAATTTAGATCTAGAAGGATTTGAAGATCAAGATCCACAAACAGGTGAGCCTTCAGGAATAAAAGTTCCATACATTGTTACAATAGAATTAGCTACAAGAAAAATTTTAGCTATTAGAAGAAATTACGAAATTGGAGATCCGGACAAAAATAAAATAGATTACTTTGTTCACTTTAAATTTTTACCTGGACTAGGTTTCTATGGGTTCGGTCTCATCCATATGATTGGTGGTCTGTCTAGAACTGCAACTGCAGCTCTTCGTCAATTATTGGATGCGGGTACGCTCTCCAACCTACCCGCAGGATTTAAAATGCGTGGCATTAGAATTAGAGATGATGCCCAGTCTATACAACCAGGTGAGTTTAGAGATGTAGATGCACCAGGTGGTAATTTAAAAGATTCGTTTATGATGTTGCCATTCAAAGAACCATCTGCAACACTATTAAATTTAATGGGTATTGTAGTGCAAGCAGGTCAAAGGTTTGCATCTATTGCCGACTTACAAGTTGGTGATGGCAATCAACAAGCTGCCGTAGGTACAACTGTTGCTCTTCTTGAGAGAGGATCAAGAACTATGTCAGCTATTCACAAAAGAATTTATTCGTCTTTAAAAAAAGAATTCAAATTATTAGCAAGAGTTTTTAAGTTATATTTACCACCGGAATATCCGTACGACGTAGTTGGGGGTCAAAGAATGATTAAACAACAAGACTTTGATGATCGGGTAGATATTGTGCCAGTTGCTGATCCCAACATCTTTTCACAAACTCAGCGTATTTCCCTCGCGCAAACGGAGTTGCAACTGGCAACATCTAATCCTCAAATACATAATTTGTATCAAGCTTACAGAAATATGTATGAAGCTTTAGGTGTAAAAGATATTGATCTATTATTAATAAAACCACAGCCGCCACAACCAATGGACCCAGCTTTAGAAAATATTATGGCTCTAGCAGGTAAACCTTTTCAAGCTTTTCCTGGTCAAGATCACAGAGCACACATCACATCGCATTTAAATTTTATGGCAACAAACATAGCGAGAAACAATCCTATGGTTACAGCTGCAATGGAAAAAAATATTATGGAGCACATAAGTTTGATGGCACAAGAACAAATTGAATTAGAGTTTGCACAAGAAATTCCTAAACTTGCACAGATGCAACAGATGGCACAACAAGATCCACGTATTGCACAGCAATTAAAATCAATGACACAAAAATTAGAATCACGAAAAGCTGTGTTGATTGCAGAAATGATGGAAGAATTTTTAAAAGAAGAGAAAGAAGTGACAGCTGGTTTTGGAAATGACCCAGTTGCACAATTGAGAGCCAGAGAATTAGACCTTAGAGCTA
>VTLG01016284.1_pt1 | contig 41365 bp, 53 predicted proteins | sample 4694571 | NCBI WGS metagenome assembly VTLG01 (sample SAMN12604809, study PRJNA352737) | marine metagenome | biome: ENVO:00000447; feature: ENVO:00000209|ENVO:00000569|ENVO:01000036; material: ENVO:00002151; isolation source: viral sequences binned using virsorter ...
TTACTTCAATCGCAGCGACAGCCAAACGCATCACTATAAATATGGTGGGCGTGTCGCAAGCCTCTGCAAGCCAAACATTACAACTCCAGTTATCTGATGCGGGTGGCTACGAAACTTCTGGATATACAAGTATTCGACTTGGTGTGGCTGATGAATCACTCTCAACAACAACCAGAGCAACGGACTGTTATGGGTTATTCTTCCAGACAGGACTACAGGCTGCTGATATTGTCGATGGGGTCGTTGTATTAACTTTGGAAGACGAGACAAACAATCAATGGAATTGTTTTAGTTTCGTAGGAAAAACAAATGAAGACGCTATGTTTATACAAGTAGGAACAAAGGCTCTTTCAGCGGAACTAACAGCATTTAAAATCTTTACAAATGGCGGTGCTACCTTTGATGCTGGGGCTGTTAACATTATGGTCGAGTAGGAGACAATATGTCACAAACCAAAATTAACGTAGGTATGATAGATGCCAGTAGCATTGGAGACGCGAAGCTGTTACAGGGTAACGGGGCTTGGGTTGATGCAGCTTCCCCCGGATGGGAGTTTGTAGAAGTTGTTACAGCTTCCACATCATCCACGATTGAATTAGGTGAAGGCAATATTTCGGCTGGGTATAGTTATCAGATTAATTGCATCCAAGTGAAAGATAGCGTGGACTTGACGGAGGCTAATAGTCCAATTTTACAATATGGTACAAGTTCCGGGCCGACCTATCAGACCAGTGGGTATACCAGTAATTTTCTCTGGTACTCTACATCAATGAAGGATGGTGGCCGTGATCCAATGACTGATGGATTGCCACTAATTATTGGTTCGGCTGGATTTGGAGAGAGCGTCGGTGGTGCTGGTGCTGGCGAAGTGTGGGATGCAGATGTGTGGATCTCTGATCCAGCAACAAGTAGTGAGCATATGTATTTCGCAAATTGTTCAGGTCACAACCACGCTAATCAAATCATTCTGAATATATGTTGCGGCTACCGAAGCACGGCGGAAGTGATTACAGGTTTCCGCATTAAACCTAAATCAGGCACCTTTGAAAGTGGCAAATTTGTGTTGTCGAAAAGGAAGATTGCATGACCAGATACCATACAAACAAAGACGGTAATACTCCATTTACAGCAGAGGAAGAGGCCGAAGCTGATGCTGCTGATGCTGCTATAGCAAAAAAAGAAGCAGACAACGCCAAAGAAAAATATAAGACTGACAGACTTAGGCAATATCCACCGTGGTGGGAGCAGTTTGATATGATGTATCACGATAAGATTAATGGCACGACAACTTGGAAAGATGCTATTGCTAAAGTCAAGTCGGATATCCCGAAGCCGTAAGGAGTATATTAAATGGCAAACTATACTTGGCCCAGTAAACCATGACTACATTCATGGCTATTGTTATTGTTACTGCACTGAACACACCTACGTTTCAACTGGACGACCAGCTTAACCCTGCTGGTTACAAGCAGCTTAATCAGTGCTGGCTCCGTGTTGCACATATGGTACGGGAAGTAAGTACGAAAATACCAGTAACAATCGCCGTGGGTGTATGCGCTACCAACAAACAGAAGAAGTCTAAGCCTGAGCTAGGGGTATAAATGCCCCCCGATCTTACGCCAAGTAAAGTCAAGGCACTGCACGATGAGTTGGAAAGCCAGAATGAAGTAGCAGAATTACTTGGTATAACACGATCCCAAGTAAGGACGCTGTTGGCTAAGGCTGGTAAAGAAGAGCCAGAAGAACAAAACGTAATACTCCCCACCTTTCCTGATGAAGATATAACGGCTGAAGAAATACTCGACCATATGGGTAAGAGGTTTCAACAGAGGCTAAAGCGTAATGATGCTATGCGCTGGTTCGCTGTCAGGTTTAACAGGATGGAAGCCATTGGCCTCACCTTTGTAGGCGATCCGCACCTTGGATCTAATGGGTGTCATGTGGATTTGTTAAGGAAGGATGTGGAGATAATGACAGGCACAGAGGGTGTGATCTGTGTGAACCTAGGGGATACTGTAGATGGGTGGGGTGGCTACCTGATAAAGCTGTATGCAGAGAATGATGTTTCACGTGAAACGGAAAAGCGTTTAGCTAAATGGTTTCTGCAAGAGGCTGGTATACCGTGGAAGGTGTGGTTGATAGGCAACCATGATACAATGGGTGACTTCAGTACCTACCTGAAAGCAATCAACGCTGAACAAATACCAATGGTAGAATGGCAAGCACGATTTAAACTTGTCTTCCCTGACAAGAGTGAGATAAAAGTAGATGCTGCCCACAACCACAAAGGAACGTCAATCTATAACCCTCTTCATGGACAGAAACGTGCGGCTTTGTGGTCTGAAGATGCAGACATCTATATAGCTGGACACCACCACAACTGGGCTATTACTCAGGAAGAACTTGAGAGTGGCCGCGTTGTAAACATGGCAAGAGCGAGGGGATACAAGTGGCTAGACACCTTTGCTGTTACACATGGGTTCAGTAACAAAGAGTATGGTGCAAGCATTATGTTCGTGATCGACCCTAATGAAGAGGTGCCTACTCGTCGGATCAAACCATTCGCCGATCTTTCGGAAGGGGCTGAGTATCTAACATGGAAAAGAAATCAAGGAAACCAATCGTGACAGCTAGGACTGACAACTTCCATTTCTCAATTAGCTTTGATCCTGATAATGGTTACCCTTGTGAATTTTTTATTGGTGGTAGGGGAAAAGTAGGGCAACAACTTGATATAGAATTAAGTGACTTGTCGGTATTAGCATGTAAGATTATGCAGGGGGAATGATGTTGTGGAACTATAAAAATTTTTCAGAGGATGAGTTCAAGTGTAGCTGTCCTTGCGGTGGTGTCGATATGGATCCTGACTTTATGATCAGGATGGTACGGTTGCGTATGGCTCTCGATGCACCTGTAATAATTAGTAGCGGCTGGCGGTGCGTCAGTCATAACGCTGACGTTGGCGGTGCTGATCACTCACCTCACCTTGACGGCTGTGCTGCTGACATCAAGTGTCACGGCACCTTAGCTAGGAAGCTGATTGGGGCTGCTGATTTTTGTGGTTTCTCAGGTATAGGTGTGAGCCAGAGGGGGGATTGGGGTGGCAGGTTTATCCACCTTGACAGTGCCAAGGAAATACCTGAGCGTCCTCGTCCTTGGATATGGAGTTACTGATGTTAGGTATTGCTGAGTCTGTTATAGGTGTAGCCGGTAAGGTTCTTGATAAGTTTGTTGAGGACAAGGATTTAAAGACCAAGCTCTCCCATGAATTGAAGACACAGATAGTGTCGTTGGATCTGGCTCAGGCACAGACAAACCTTGAGCAAGCCAAGCACTCCAGTATTTTTGTTGCTGGTGCTAGGCCGTCTATCATGTGGATCTGTGCCTTTGGTTTGGCATGGCAATTTGTTTTGCAGCCTGTTGCTGTGTGGGTTCTGGCTGTTACAAATTCTGATATGGTCTTACCTGTCATACAGACTGAAGGGTTGATGACCTTAACTCTCAGCCTGTTGGGGCTGGGGTCAATGAGGACTGCTGAAAAATGGAAGGGTGTTCAGCGTAACAACATGGGTAAGTAATGGATCCGTTAGCTATAGATGCACGTATGCTTATACAGATGGGGGCTGTTCTTGCTTCCTTATCAGGGGCTTGGGTGCTTGTGCGTACCCAAGTGCGTGGCCTTATAAAGTCCCGTGATGAAATGAAAGAGAACCTTAACGAAATATATAACAAGCTGGATAAGGTAGAGTCTGCTGAAGCTGTCAAGTCTACACAGATTAAGACAATAGCTTCTATCCTTAGCCCCGATAATCTTGAGAAAAGAAACAGGGAGATGGGCAGTATCGTCAGTGAGCTTGCCAGAATAAACAAGCGACTTGATAGAGTTGATACTATGCACAACGGTACACATCCGTAATCCTACCTTAGATGTGCGGTGGTTGATATCCTTCGGCCAATGAAAAGACAAGCATTGCGCATGTCCCGGCTACCACCACTACAGGATACCTTTTTATTTTAGAGCGATACCTGATCCCACCGCTAACCTTGCACCAAAAAGGTAGCCTTCTACGAATCCATTTCAAGCCACGCTTTTATAATAGGTTTAGCTACACCTTGGATGATACCTTTATATTTTGCAATCTCATCTTTCTGATCATTGATTGTTTCCACTAAGGAATCTATTCGTTCCTTTTGCTGGTTGTATTCAGCAGTTATCTGCTCGATAGTTTCGTCACGTGCTGCTACCTCTTCCCTGCTCTTCTCTAATAGCTGGTCTGCCATTGTATTTCCTTTCGTTTGTGTGGGGTTTTAAGCCTCCGTGGGGTGGGGGGTGGTACTAAAGGGTACCCCCCACCCCCCTTCGGTTGGTTCGTTAGCGTGTGGTGCTGTATCGGATGATACGTGGTATACCTTCGCCGTGCGTGTAGTGGAATTTTCTTAAAGTCCTGTCTGTTTCAAAAGAGTTCCACGCTCTTATGAGGTAGGTGAATATTGCTTCCGTTCTCGGTGGCCCGTAAGCATGCTTGTTGATTGCACCTTCGTTTAGTTTCCTTCTCAGGTACCAACTGGTTGTGCCTTTTTCTAGGTTGGTATTGTGGAGAATATTCAGAAACCATTCGTCGATACGATCCCTTCTTTGATTCTCGTAAGCTTCAAAGTCTTTCGGGTCACGTCCACTACCTTCCAAGTATCCTTGCAGATACTCGTTGAATACAGCAGTGATACAGTAATGAACTGCGGCGTATACATTGGCACGTGGCAGTCTTTCTTTCTGTGCCAACCGCTGCATCGAGAGGCTGTTCTGCATCTCGTCGTGGTGTTCCATAACGTAGCTTGATATATCCCTATGCGTCAGCTTACGGAACGTGTTGTTGGTATCCATGCCGTCATCATACAGGAAGATCAAACGCGCAAGCTCGGACATCTTGCTGCTGTTAGCAACGCCATGTATCTGTAGTATATCACCGGCATTGCGATGCTTGCCTTGCCCTATAAGATCAAACACCTTGGGGTCTGAGCCGAATGCTATGTGGACAGGTATAGCTACACCGGCTTTGGCACATGCTGTTAACCTGTGGCCCCCTTCCTGTATAAAGCCATCACGATCCACTGTGATACACTCCATAGTAAGCTCCCACTTACCGTCCTTCATAGCTCTGGCGTACTTATCTACCACACTTGGTGACGGTTTACGGTTGTGTCCGTTGTGTTGTACCAGTACCTCGGCAAAGGCAGGGGTTAAAGAGAGTGGCCTGATGATTGGCCCCTCCCCGTTTGCTACCTGATTAACTGCTTCGTCTACAAGCAGACGATACCAACCTTCGGGGTCGCTATCGATATTGATCTCTTCCCTCATTACCGGTGGTAACGTGGGCTTAGGCGTAGGCTTGTGTAAATCGAACATGAGTTTGCTCCTATCAGTTCGAGGTTAAATCAAGGGTTAATTGATCGGGGTCATCAGGTGGGTCAAGGGTCAGGATTAGTTCGCAAGCCATTGCTCCTATCCCTGTGTACCTAGTTACAAAGAAGTCCACCTTGTCACACGCATAGCCTACAGTGGTATGATCCCTGTTGAATATGCGCCCGATCTGTGGGTAGGTGTATGGTGTTAGTTTCTTGTAACACCACATGGCAACATGCCGTTTATCTGTGATCACCCTAGCTCTCCGTTCACTAAGCATCTCCGCTTTGTCAACGCTAAAGTAATCACAGATTGTATCTAATAGAGCCATTGGTTTGTCTCCATTAAAATGGTATGTGGTCATCTTTGAGTGCATTCTCTGCTACTGATGCGTGGTGAGGATCACTCGTTGGTTCGTCCCTATACTTTGGATCGTAACAGTTGACCCATCCTGTAAATTCTTCACCGATAGGGATTGCGTCCAGCTTCAAGCAGATAGATCCATCCTGTCTCTCGAACATGGAACCTATTGTAATGTACCTGCTCTTCTCATTACCGTCTTTGTCGGTATACTTACCCATCGTAGCGACAAGGTTCTTCACTTTAGTTAAGGCCATACTATTCTCCTTCCTTTGAGGTTAATGCTTTGAGTCGTTCCTTGTATGCAAGAACAACGGTGTTGAACATATCGGGGAACTCACCTTCCAGTGTACCCCTGACAAACTCACCGTGTTTCTTCCCTGCTTGTTCAAGGGTGACGGTGTTGTTTGCTGCTGTGTAGTCAGACAGTATTATCTTAACCAAGTCATCCGCTTCCTTGGCAGGGATGCTTGGCTCCACTTTCTGTGGCTTGCCTGAGAACTCTGATGCCATCTGTTGTACGTACTTGTTGTCATCAAACTTACCCATGAATACATCGGCATTGAATCCTAGATAGGATAGACACTTGGTCAAGCCATCGGTGGTTGCTTTCTTGAAGCAGTCACCATCCTTCTTGGTATCCTTGTTGTCTATATACAAACCGGCTTGGCCCCACTGTTCTATGTAAGACTCACGTACGCCGTGCCATAACCGTACCAGTATGGCTAGTTCATTGGTGGGTGTGTACTCGATACGCTCCACTGTCCAGCCCCATCCTGTACCTGCGGTACCGAACTGTTTCGTTGCTTCGTATATCTGAGAGTACGGGTCGATGGCAGTAAATTCCCTGCCAAACTTTACCTTCTTCGTATTCTTTGGATCTGTCTTCGATACTAGATTCCAAAGAGATAGTTTCTTTTCATCGATTGGTGCCATTGTTATCTCCTAATTGGCAAGGTTAATTTTGGGGTCGTACTTCAATGTTAAGCGGCCTCGCTTGTCTCGCTTGGCTGCAAGTCTACCTCCTTCCAGTTCTTTAACGTCATCAGGTACGAGAAGCTTCAGTTCTTTCTTCAGCTTGTCGAATTGTTTGGATGCCTTCTCTGTTTGTATGAAGGTGGGTATCGCTTCGATCCACTCTCCGTAACAGTTCCAGCTTTGAAAGTCCTTGTCCCTTACAACACGCATATCATTTGATGTAATGGTAGGGCCGGTGATAGCATCTGGATTTGCCGGTGGTTCCTTTAGCTCCACATGTTTCCAGAACTTCGAGGCTTGGGCCAGCATGTCGCTTACCATGTCCTCATTCCAGTTGAGTACAATGTAGTTGCCGAACTGGTTGCCGTAGATAGGGGAGATGACTGCTGTCCGTGTGCCTGTGCAAAACATTTGTGTCATCATCTGCCACTTGTAGGTTTCGATGACACGTTCTTCGGCAGATCCATACTCATCTCCTGAGAATGGATGGGTATGCTTCGCATCTACTACAGCCTTCTTGCCGTCTATCCAGCAGTACCCGTCAGGTGTTGCGGATATAAATTTCCTGTCTGATTGTAAACAAGCAGGGCCGGTCGTGTTGTACTGTACCAACAGGTCAGGGTACTGTTTGTTCAGCCACTCTAGGTTGAGTGATTCAGTGGCGGTACCTAGTGTCACTGCGAAGTTGTCCGACAGGTCTTCGGGTTCGGCTTCCCCTACCTTTTCTAGGTAGAGGTTGTACCAATCGCCGTCCATGACTCGCTTCATTTCAGAAGCGTTCAATGTCTTGCGCCTTTCTTCCAGTTCGGATGGGGTGAAGGCACTTCTTCTTAGTGGGTCAAGGACTGAGGACATGGTGCAAATCCTTTCGCTATGCGTTTCATCATGTGGTGTTGGATAACACATTCTACAGGATGGGATCCGATATCCAGTTGCATTTGATCCAACTGTTCTTGTTGGTCTTTAGTTGTCGGGAATTTAATGACTGTCATGTATGCAATCTCCTTATCTTAGATTGAATAGAGTCAAGACTCTCGTCTATGATCTCGGTTAAATGAACAAGCTCATGGTAGGCGTCATTGCTTGATAGGGTTACGTTTGTAGTTGCCCACTGTCTTATCTTGTCGGCATATTCTTTGCCTCTTTCAATATCAACTTCTATGACATTGTTTGCATAGCTGCTCATGTTCTCGGCGGCTGCATTAATGATGTCTTTATCGTGCTTCATTTGCTGACGCACGGTATCTTCTATCTCTTGAAGTAAAGGACTTTTCATTTGACTCTCCATTGTTGATATATATATACCAGCATTCATGCAGGTATACAATACTAAGTTTTTATTATAACGACATCACCGTCTGGCTGAACGTCGCGCCCATACTTGCGCAGCAGGGCGCGGCTTCAGACAGATGGGGATTACTTTTATTTGTTTATGTCCCACCTTAGCAGTATGATATTTGTTGATATATGTAGATATATGTAGATCACTGTTGATATAAGGAGATGAAATGATATCCACATACTATGACCAGTTGCTCACTGCGACAGAGAAAAGAGGTGTTGATTTAAAACAGGCTGTACTCCATGCAGGTATACCTGACTCGACTTACTACAGGTGGATCAACAATACTTCTAACCCAAGCATAGGTAACACCTTGAAAGTTTACGAAGCCATAATAAAGTTAGGTAAGTGAGTTCCAAAAGCAAAGAGAAAGGTAGCCGTGGTGAAAGAAGGATTGTTAACTTACTTAATATCGCCGGTTGCAACGCTAGTCGCGTTCCTCTTAGTGGTGCTTTGGGCGGTGAGCTTGCTGGTGACGTTTGGATTAACGGAATTGCTAAGCGTAGGTTGGTTGCGGAAGTCAAGAGTCGAAGACCTTCTAATATTTTTTGGAAAAAAATTAAGGCTTATCTTGGTACAAACGACATGCTCTTCCTTCTTGAGGATCGTGAGGAACCGCTTGTCGTCTGCAAACTTTCCACCTTTCTTGAAGTAACTAACCAAGATGATTAAAATAAAAGAGCGGCTAGTATTTCTTTTATTATAATTAAAAGAACTTCCATGCTCTCACCTTTTATGTAAGGAGGTTGATATGTCTACACTACTTCTTCTTTTTATCATGTTGTTCTAGTCTTTCTGTCCAGTATTCTTTGATGTCCTGTCTGGAATACTGCGACAACATGTGTTGCTCTGCCTTCATCTTTCTTGATGGGCGTTTGTTTTTAACGACACCTTGGTAGGCAGCGTTGGTACCTTTGCGGGCGTTGTCCAATATATCTTTGACTGTCATGCCCATATATTTTCTGGTCTTAATCATCAGGAAAATATTAGTAGTACAAGTACACCTATAACTACTATCCCTGCGAAAAGTTTAAACATCTCTATAAATAACTGACCTCTCATAGCGTCCTCCTAATGAGTGATAACTAATAACCAAGACAGGATTATTATAGCCCCAAAGAATATTGAGTAGTCAATAATTGTGCGTAACATTTATTTACCTCCCATAATATGAATTTCAGTACCTGTTGTGTCTTCTTGTAAGTAGCCTTTGTCTGTTAAAATTATGGGGAAGGCAGTAGCATTCACACTGATAGGGTTAGATCCCCAGTCCAAACATATTTGAATAGAGTAGTCACTTCCATCTGTGTCTACCCAAATACCGTCATCAGAATCTAAAATATCTTGAGACAGTTTTCCATTATCAACACAGTTTTCAATCTCTTTAGCCAGTGCTTTAACTACAGTTTTCAACAATCGTTCTTTTGTACGGTAGTGCATATGTACCTCCAAAAAAAATGGGGAGACATGGTGCCTCCCCTAGTTATACTGTCAGCTACTCCGTACCTGCCAGTTCTTTCCAAGGATTAGAGCGTAACATTTTTGCTACGTCTGTTTGTCGGGTGCGTTCCACGTTGTGTGTCGCTCCTCTTATCTCTCGATGGCCACGATCAGTGTGTGATGCCCACTCTGTGGCTGCGTTGTATGCTGCCCAGACTGTCCATCCAAGATGATTCGTGTTGGTCTGTAACATCGTCTTCAGATCCCTCATCTTGTTGTCACTGACTTTGGTGTCTCCTGTTTTGCCGTTCTCATAGCTTGCGAGAGTCTTTTTGAATACACCGAGTACGTCATTCCTTTCGACGTGTGTGTTCGCCCACTTTTTAAAGTCCTGTTCGTCAGACTTGAAGGCTGTAACAGCGGTCTTCATGTTGTGTATCATCCGGGCTATGCTTTCGTCCGATGATATAGAACGTGTGTGCTTGCTGTAAAAGCCTAGGTTGAAGGCTGATGTGGTGCATCCGTTCAGACACCATAAGCGGAAGCCTTGGTAGTTCAATCGTCTGGCCCACGTCTGGTTGTAGCTGTCTGAATCTTTGAATTGAAACCTCACGATGTCATCGATCTGTGGTTCTATCGTGTGGTTAGGGAAGTCAATGGTGAGGTTCATCTTGCGGCCTCCTTCGTATACACTGAAGTTTGCCTTTGCGTTGTCACCATTCAGTTGATCCGTGTCTATCATCTCGGTCACTGCCTGTGTCACAGCGTTGACATGATTGATGTACGGATCCAGTTCATAGTGCCTACCTACTACACCTAATGATTGGTGTGTATCGGTACGTACTATCTCATACCTATCTGGTATCTGTATATACGGTGTCTCACCCGTATCCTCTAGGTGAGGTCGATACCCATAGACAGGTTTCTTTGCTACCGGAAAATCTACCGGGGTTGTGTCCACCGTATGCTTGAATGCTTGCGGTGTATAGTAAGATGTATGCATGTCCATAGTTTTTACCTTCCAAAAATTTCTTTACGGTTTCGTTGGTGACGCATCCTTGCCATCATTACTTTACCTTGAAAGCAAATCGAGCAACACTTTCCTGATTTTTCAAGCGTGTCTTTTAAGGGTACGCCGTGACTACCTAACGGCCATGATTCATAGCCGTCAGGTACAGGATCATCCGTTGTCGGGATGATTTCTTGTCCACAAATAATGCAGGTCATTGAGTCTGCAATCTTCGCAGATCGTTTTGGATGTGGCATATTTGTACCTCACAATCTCGTTTGGTGCCTTGATCAGCACACTCTTCTCGTCTGATTCTCCAAGCATGGAGATCGCCTTCGAGTGTATCAATCTTGGTTTGACGTATGAGGTTAATGCTTTCGTGGTACTGTCGCAATGTACTCATTAGTTCCCTCCCATTTGTCGGATACGAGCAAGTATGACGTCACTGTTGCATTCATCGCAGCAACGTGCGTCATCGTTACTTCCAAGAGGCCAAGCATTATGACCCTTATCCCAGACTATCTGACCAGTAGTATTCAGTTGAGGTTGGATTGTTCCTTTACATATATCACACTGCATTGTATTCCCTTTCTGCTACTGCATGTATGCAGATAATATACCTGCATTTGTGCATGTCATCAACACCTTAGAAGTGTCACAAAAAAAAGGGTTGATACTCACCCATGCTAAATGAGTATCAACCCCAAGGTTCCGTACTAACAGGGAGGAAGTAGTACGGGTGTTAGTTAATGTGATCGAGTATGCTCAAGGTGCTATCCCATTCCCCTTTCTTTCTCATCTCCAATCTGAAATCCACCTTTGCTTTTACAAGGTCATTAATTCTGGTATCCCAGTATTCCTTACGTATCATCGCCATCTTGATACGCCTGTCCAAGCTGCTGATCTTTTCAGCGTTGGTCTTTCCGAATAGTTTAATCATATGCTTCTCCCTTTGGTTGGATGTAAGTCAGGGTCATCCCTTTCTTTTGGATAGGTCATTACATAATCACCGCATTGATTACCTTTGTTTTTATTATTAGGCTTAGGATATCTAGGGTTAGTGTTAACTAACTCAGTAACTCCGGTGATTATATGTACTGTAAAATAGTGGACTTCAGTAGTCCCTCTTATTTTGAATACCTGAGTATCAGATTCATTACACCAAAGATTCTTTCTGTCGGGTACATGATCGGATTGTATGTATCCGCAGTAGCCTGATTCAACTAGTCTTCCTGTCTCTAGTAATTGAATCTTCGTTAGCATGTTAGTCAGCATGGTATTTATTTCTCCTTATTTTTTTACAGAGGCCAGCCAATCTGGCCCCCTCCCTGCCCTCGGGGGGCCAGTTGGCTGGCCTTTTTAAAAAATTCCTTTAGTCCCACCTTGTATGAAGGACACCCAAGTGTGGTAGTGGAGTGGAAACAGTGTAGGTGTGAGCAGGGAGGTTCTCCTTTCTGTGTGTAGATGACGGGCTTAGATAATAAAGACAAGATGCTGATACAGTGTGGGCTGGTGCAACAGTGAGTGATGTTGATTATTAGGGGGGCCGGGGGCTTATGGGTACGGCATGTCGTCACGCAGTGCCGACGGGCCCGGCCAAGCAGATATAAGTACCGGCCCCCCGATTATTAAAAGGTGTTCTATATATAATGGCCGCGCTCTTGCGCGGCACACTTACAAACACTGAAGACCGAGCGCACTATAGCGAGGACATTACACTTACTTAGCAGCGACGAGGACAAAGAAAACCCCGGCTCCTCAGCCGGGGTTTCAGTTGTTACAGAACGATCAGCTTGCGGATTTCTTTATCAGCGCGTTGATCTGGGCTATCATCACATCCTCACTCTGCGTAGGCTCTGAGGATTTGCTCGGTTTGATGTACGCTTTTTTCTCATGCGCTAAATAAGCGGCCTCGGCTGCTTTCTGAACATCACGGAGCTGATCAAGTTGCTCACAGTTTCTTTTGATCAACTTGGCGACACGCTCGATGGTGTTCTTGTCGCCGTTTTCGGCAGCCAGCTTAGCTTGAGCCGCTAAGTCAGCGTTCTTACTCTGCATCCAGCTCCGTGAACTGATGGCGTTGAAGCAGATACCGCCGAGGATCCCGGTTAATACAAACTCATTTACCCCTGCTTTTTGGCAGGCGTCACGAAATTTTAAGATTGAATTTTTCATTAGATTTTCTCCATTTGTTAAGTTGAACTTACGCCCTACTATATCTATGAATACGAGATCAATGGTCGGCGGTACGCCGTCCACCGCACTTACTCGCGGTGGTTGCCTTGAACCCGTATTCACCCACAAAAGAAACTGTGCCACGACAAGTGGCACAACGAAAGATGGGTGCGCTCTTACTCGCGCACCGGGCAAGCTGCGCTCTTACTTGCGCAGCGCAGTGGATATAGTACGGTGCGTCAACTTAACAAATGGTCTTGAAAATCTTTCGAAAAATTCGAGCGCGGAAATTTCCACTGTGACGCCAGCCAAAAACAGGGGTGAATGAAGTGCCGATATTAACCGAGGACTCGTCGGCGGTATACAACTGCTTCCACGCCATCAGTTCCGGCCTTGCTGGATCCAGAGTAAGGACGCTGACTTGAATGGAGCGGCTCAAGCTATTCTGCTGGCTTCCGAAAACGGCCACAAGATCACCGTCGGGCGTTCTTACTTGGAGCCACGTTGATCACAAGAAACTGTCAGCAACTTGATCTCCTTAACAGCTCCGCGATGGCTCAGAAACTTCCGAGGACGCTGCGCATGAGAAAAAACGGACATCAAACCGTTTGTCAAATCCACAGGTTATACGCAGAGTGACGATGTGATGATCCTTCAGTCCCAGACCAATGGGCTGATGAAGGGATCCGCAAGCCTAGCGTTCTGCAACAACTGGAACCCCGACTCAGGAGCCGGTCTTAGGCTTTTCTTTCCGCAGACGCTGCGTTGCGCTCTTACTTGCGCAACACACTTACAAAGTGGCAGCGCGAAGCGATGACCGCAATACTTGTTATGGGATATCAGCAGCTTATGAATAACGGGGATGACTAGTGCTTGACATGTGCCGTGTTCTCCCCCTTATGTATCCCCCATTAGGGGTGTTCACATGAGAAAGTATATAGACAAGCAGCAGAAAGCTGATGTGAAGCGACAAACTTTAAGCCCTCTTCGGAAGGCAATTGTCGAGCATATAACTGCAACAGGTGATGGGCCTAGCAAGACTGCTAGAGCATTGAATTGTAACAGGAGTTCAGTTCAACGTGCGCTACTGGATCCTGTAGTGCAACAGCAGCTACAGGAATCTGTGGGGCACAGGCTCGTTAGAGCCTCAGCGGTGGCTGGACATACTCTGATTTCTTTAGCGCGAAGTGCGCAATCAGAGTATGTGCAACTCCAAGCTTCGGATAGTATACTGGATCGTGCAGGTTTCAAGGCTCCTGATCACAGTCTCCACTCTATACATGGCGATGTTCGTATCAGTATTGATTTAGCATAGCACTGAGAAGCTATGTAAATTAATAATGGTACGAGCGTGAGCCACAACGAGGTCTTTCAGAGGTGACAGTGTATCAACAAAGACAAGGTGTTTTAGGGCCTTTAAAAACACCTTGGGGTCGCGAGTATATGTCCCTCACACGCAATTTTTCTCCAAAAAGTATTTTACCTTCTAAATTTTTTTTTGTTATGTTAAGACAAAGAAATGGATGCAGTAGATTGCCCTTGGTGTGGGGAGTGGACACGGCCTCACAGGATTAATGGACACTATGAATGCCTTCGTTGCAGAAGGGTATTAATGGACTGTTGTGATGGGGAAACGGCACAACCCGATAGCCAAGGATTTAAGAAGTCAGAAATACAGACAACGTATCGTGAAGAGTAAAAAACCATATACAAGAAAGGGAAAACATGGAACCCGGTGTACTCAAGAAACAAATGCAGAAGGTATCGAAGAAACTACACAGTTCGATGAGTGGAATGCCGCAGATGACGACGATCTGGAAGGCTCTTGAAGACATAAAGTCCAATATAGAGGACGCTCACAGGGAGCTTAGGGGCGAACCTGCACCAAAGTACCTGTCAGGAAAGGGAGAGAAGGAGAAAAAGAATGCCAAAAGTGGGTAAAAAGCACTTTTCCTACACCAAAAGCGGCAAGAAGAAGGCGGCAGCTTACGCAAAAAAGACGGGTAAGAAGGTTGCCAGAAGGAAATAAGACCGTAGACGGGGGTCTTTTGCTGTCTTCTCACAAGTCTTCGTTCTGCGCAGAGCTAAGGTATGAGGATTTACAGAGACTTAGGGCCGTTGCAAGAAAATTCTTTGAAACAAAGACCAAGCGTCATAAGATATCCGATATAGAACTGGACAAATGGATCGAATCAAAGGGGCCAGTTGTCCGTGAGAAGCTGATAAAGCATGCTGTGGACAACAGGTTAGGATGAGTTATGATTTCACGTATAAGCCGGGGGGTGAAGTCCTTCGTGACTTCCTTAAAGACAATAGTTTCTTCCGCGGTATTCGCGGCCCAGTTGGTAGTGGTACGTCATCTGCTTGCTGCGTTGAAATTTTTCGTCGCGCGAGTGAGCAACAGGTTGGACAGGATGGTAAAAGACGCTCCCGATGGGCCGTCATAAGAAATACAAATCCCCAACTTAGAACAACAACAATCAAGACATGGCTGGAATGGTTCCCCGAAAGAGTATTCGGGAAATTCAACTGGTCTGTTCCCTATACGCACAAGGTGGAAGTAGGGGAGGTTGAATGTGAAGTTATCTTTCTGGCACTGGATCGGCCTGATGATGTGGATAAGCTTCTTTCTCTTGACCTTACAGGAGTGTGGGTAAACGAGGCGAGGGAAGTAAGCAAGGCTGTAGTCGATGGCTGCACAATGCGTTGCGGCAGATTCCCTTCCATGAAAGACGGGGGGCCGTCATGGTATGGCCTTATTGCTGACACAAACGCGCCGAGCGATGATCACTGGTGGCCGATTATGGCAGGGGAATCCCCTGTCCCTGACTATATACCCAGAGAAGAAGCCCTTATGCTGGCAAAGCCGGTGGATTGGAAGTTCTTTACGCAGCCCAGCGGTATGCTTGAAGTTATGGATGAGGCAGGGAAAGAGATAACCGGGTACAGAGTCAACAGCAAATCAGAGAATGTGTCCAATCTGCCAGCAGACTACTACGACAAGATCATTCTGGGAAAAACAAAGTCTTGGATTGATGTCTATGTAATGAACAAGCTTGGGACTGTAGACGAAGGAAAGACAGTCTACCCTACTTACAACGACGATGTGCATGTTGCGTCCGAATCCCTTATTACCATAGACGGTCTTCCGATATATGTCGGTATGGACTTTGGCCTCACACCGGCAGCGGTATTCGGGCAACGTATGCCCAACGGAAGGTGGCTTATCCTGAGAGAGGTTGTGACCTACGATATGGGGACTGCCAGATTTGCGGATACTATAAGAAGCGAGATATCGAGGCACTTCCCAAGCTTTCCACTTGATGCGTTCAACTTCTACGGCGACCCGGCAGGTGATCAAAGGGCGCAGACAGACGAAACAACCCCCTTCCAGATACTCAGGGCACACGGAATTGTAGCGCGGCCTACAAATACCAATGATCCTGTAGTCAGAATAGAGTCTGTCGAGGCTATGCTGAACAGAATGGTGGACGGATTGCCCGGATTTTTGCTTGATCCCAGTTGCAAAACGCTCAGGCAGGGGTTCAGATCGGGGTATCAGTACAGAAGGCTACAGGTTTCGGGCGAAGCTAGGTTTGAAGACAAGCCTTTCAAGAATAAATTTTCACATCCCCACGATGCTCTACAGTATATGGCTCTTGGAGCAGGGGAAGGCCGGGAAGTCTTGCACGGATCAAGGAAAATGCAGTCGTTTAACATAAAATCGGAAGGTGGGTTTTGGCAGAGACAGAAAAAAAACAGGGAGTCGCAGGGGAGATATGGTATATAGGGTTCCGACCCGTACCAAAACGTCTGCCGCGTCCTTGGCGGTGGTTTATACACCCTAATTTCCAGCATGTTATGGCGTTTCGTTTTGATGTTACAGCAAACGGGTGGGTCTTCACAGAATGGTCAGGGACAAAGCTTTTTATAGAGGTGTGGCGCGGCGAGGATATGGATAATATATTCGCGTGGTTAAAGAATGAAGGAGCGTTGGTGGCTTTTGAGGCTAGACACGACCCCCTAAAACTTATTAAACTGCGCATGCCCTTCTATTGTGTCTCTTGGGTGAAGCATCTATTAGGGTTGCGTAATTCTGCCGCTGTAACGCCGTATCAATTATTCTGTACGCTTCGCAAACGCGGCGGTGAGGTTATATACGATACAGGAGAGAGGTAATGGGTGGTATTTTCAGTGATCCAAAGATGCCGACAAGGGAAGTTGACCCGGAAGTTGAGAGGCTGAAGAGGGAGGAGGCAGCAAAAAACAAAAAGCTAAAAGAAGCTGCCGCTGAAAGAAAGAAAAAGTTGTCGATGGGAATGATCGGGCAGCGTTCTCTTTTAAGCGGTGGGTACACAGGGTATCCGAAAAGAAATACTCTTGGTGAAGAGGTGCCTGTCTAGTGGGAGGTGACAGCGGATCATCCGATAGCGGAGGAGGCTTCGGCCCACGACAGGATTTCGACCCCGGTCTGGGAGTGCCTTCCGAGCCGATTGTAGAAGCAATTATTGCTGGTGTCCCTGACCCCTATACAGTTCAGTACCAAGATTCGCAGCCTTCCGGTGTCGCTCCGACAAATGTAATAAGAGGAGGGAATATTTTTACCCCCGGATTGTACGGGAGATTCCCGACAGCGATACCGCAAGCCGCACCCATAGGCAGTTTATCTCATCGTATTGGTGAAGCGACAACGGTAAGCAGACAAAACCCGATCCGGTTCGGTGCTGGCTCCCTGATGGGGAGTGTTATCGCTAATCTGGTTTTGGGGGGTGCGCCTTTTATTGCGGAACAGGCTCTTGGTTTTGCGATGACCCCTCTTGGCAACAGGGCAGCAGATTCGTTGGGTATTCCTAATATGCTGGAACTTAGCGGTAGCCCCCTAAAGGGGGAAGTAGTTGCGGCTTCCCCTATGTTCGGTATAGAACCTGTAAGTCTTTTTGACGACAGGGATATTACAGAAGAGTTAATGGAGGATTTTGACCAAGAGTTAGACGAAGAGCATGACATTCTTGACGAGGACGAAAATATTATTTCAACCGAGGAAGATATAAGGACTATGATCGACAAGGCCAGAGATCACAGGGAGTTTACGTTGCTGCGTGAGGAAGGACTAAAGTAATGGAAAAAACGATGGAGCAGATGAAAGCGTCTGAGGACAGGGCGTTGCAACTGAGATCGTTGTGGGAAGGTACTTGGGCCGAGTGTTACGACTATTCCATGCCGGGTCATAACGGCTTTACAAGAAACTCTCCCGGCACACGGGGAGATGATTTAATATTTGATGAAACGGCTGTTGTCGGTGTACAGGAATTTTCCTCCAGAATGATACAGGGGATTGTGCCTAACAATGTCAGATGGGCCAGACTCGAACCTGCACCTGCTGCTGTTGCTGAAATGGACGAGGGGCAGATACAGGAAATACAGGTAATTCTTGATGACGTAAACGAATATATGTTCGAGGTGATAAACTCATCCAACTTTTCTCAGGAAACACACGAAGCGTTCCTTGATCTTGCAATCGGCACAGCAAGCATGACGGTAGAAGAAGGGGACGCAACGCAACCTATAAAATTTAATGCCGTCCCCTTGTCTCAGGTAGCTCTTGAGCCGGGGCCGTATGATAGTGTGGGGGCGCAATACAGGAAAAGGAATGTCAGGGCAGATTCAATACTGGCAATTTGGCCGAATGCCACTCTCAGTTCTGAGTTAACCAAACTTGCGAGAGATAAGCCGCATCAGGAAGTAAGCGTAACAGAAACAACCTACAGGGATTGGACACGACCAGACGAGTATATTTACTATTACTGTGTTTACACCAAAAAGGACGGGCATAAGTTATTCAAGGAGACATATACAGGTATAGGGTCTAATCCGTGGGTGACATTCAGATGGGCAAAAACAAGCGGCGAAGTTTACGGTAGAGGCCCGATATATAACTCGCTGGCAGCGATCAAGACGGCCAATCTTACAGTCCAGCTTATACTTGAGAATGCGGAACTTGCTTTATCCGGTGTGTGGCAGGGAGATGACGATGGTGTTCTCAACCCTGCGAATGTTCGCTTGATCCCCGGCACGGTTATCCCAAGAAGCCCCGGCAGTCGCGGTCTTGAGCCGTTGCAGTTTCCGGGCAGCTTCGATGTAAGCCAGCTTGTGCTGTCTGAGATGAGGCATAATATCAACAAGGCGTTATATAACGAAACTCTGGGAAGACGTGAAGGAACCCCCATATCCGCTACAGAAGTAGCGGAAAGAATGTCGGAGCTAAGCCGCATTCTGGGGGCGACTTACGGTAGGCTTCAGTCTGAGTTTGTTTATCCTGTGGTGCAGCGTGTTATTTACCTGCTTAAAAAACAGGGACGCATTGATATACCTTCTGTAGACGGACGGGAAATCAGGATACGTGCTGTCTCTCCTATGATGAGAGCGCAGCGCAACGAAGATATATCCCAGCATATTAATTTCGCTCAGGTAACGGGACAATTATTCGGGCCGCAGATGGTGCAAACCATTATAAACCCAACAAAGTTTGCGCAGAAGATTGCCAGTTGGTATGAGATCGACGGAGAATTACTGCGCACTGAAGAGGAGCAAGCACAACTAGCTCAGCAGACCGGGGAAGCTATGAGGGAACATGGAATGACAGGCGCAGATATGGCAACGCAACTGAAAGAGTTTCTACCATGATAAAGCCTCGGCGTGGAACTGGCGAAGCAGAAAAAAAACTTAACAAAATGTATGCGGATGCCTTCAAGCGCGGCTCAGGCAAAGCCGTGCTTAACCATTTAAAGCAGATATCTATATTTAGTGTGGCAGGTGCAGGTATAGACCCCAATTCTCTTCTGCATCTTGAGGGGCAGCGGTATATCGTTGCTGAAATTGAACGGCGTATTGAACTAGGAAAGGCTATAACAAATGTCGAATGAAGACCAAGGCGCAGGTGGCGCACCAGCAGCGGCACCCCCATCAGCAGAATCATTGATAGACTCCCCACCGGAAGAAGAGAGTACAATAGCAGGTCGTCCTGAGTATATACCGGAAAAATACTGGGATGATATATCTGGCCGCGCACGTGTGGAGGATCTGGGAAAGGGATATATAGAGCTTGCCTCGAAGCTTGGGCAACGGGATGAGAAGATGAAAGAAGAGTTGTCCACACAGATAAAGGCGGAAATGAGAGAGGGTGTCCCGGAAGAACCGGGGGGATATAATTACCAGCCTTCTGAAGGCGTGGTACCAGAAGGTATGGATTTTAATATCGACAAAGAAAACCCACAGTACGTAGAGTTCGGGAAAACAGCGCATGATATGGGTCTTACACAAGAGCAGTTTAATTCTGTGATGGATTTATATGTGCGTAACGAAATGTCTTACATGCCGAATAAAAAGGTTGAAATGGAAAAGCTTGGAGATAATAGTCAGGCAAGGATAGAGCGCATTGACTTGTGGGCCAAGGCAAATTTAACCGAGCAGTCGTATAATTCTATTGTTAAGCAAGCGACAAGTGGAGAATTTATTATTGCTATGGAAGAATTAATACGGAAAACCGGGTCATCCGATCTTGAAGGGCAAGGGGATATGCAGAAGCAAGGCCCACTGGACAGAGCGGAGCTTGAGCAAATGATGCGTGATCCTAAATACCGCGACCCCAGACACAGGGATGATGCCTTTGTTCGGAGAGTGGAAGAGGGGTTTAAAGCCCTCAGACACTAATCTGGCTGGACATTTAATTTTACATATTCTATGTTTGCTTACTACCCGGCCAGAAGTGTAGCAAAAACGGCCCTATTCGGACACCCGTAGTTCTTATCTGACGATTCCCGGTTTAATATTTCATTAACAACGGAGGTCGTTATGGCTTTTCCTGACATAGATGATTCATTTGTTAAGCAATTTGAATCGGAAGCGCATATGGAATATCAACAGATGGGTTCCAAACTGCGCAACACCATTCGTACCAAAGCTGGTATTACTGGTGAATCTACTACCTTCCAAGTAATTGGAAACGTGGATGTCGGAACGAAGTCCCGTGAGGGTAAAGTTCCACGTTCACACCCGACTCATGCGCCAATCGAAGTGACGCTACAGGATCGTTATGCTTCTGTACTGATCGACGATCTGGATGAGTTGAAAATCCAGCACGATGAGCGTGGTGTCCAAGCAAAAAACATTGCAGCCGCAATGGGCCAAGACACCGATAGCATCATTACAACTGCTATGGATGCTTCTGCTAACTCGAACAACGTAAGTTCGGCAGAGACATTCAGTGCTGTTGCAACACCTATAGCGATTATGGAAGACTTTGGTAATGCGTCCATACCGTTTGATGGTGAGCTTTACGCTTGTGTATGCTGGGAAGCATGGGGCGACTTGATGGACTTAGATGAGTTCTCAAACGCTGACTATGTTCAATCTGAAAACCTGTGGTTTGAAGGCGTAACAGCTAAGACTTGGCTGGGCTTCAAATGGTTCCCACATGAAAACCTGCCAGTTGACGGCAGCAACGATGCTAAGAATTTTTATTATCATCGTTCTTCATGCGGTCATGCCATTGGAGCGGATTATTCGCAGCGTATAGATTATCTCGCTGAGTATGATTCCAATCAAGTAATGGCTAAGATGTCACACGGTGCTGGTCTTATAGACGACACCGCTTGCATCGAACGCGTTTATAACTCGGCATAAAGGAGGCTAGTATGGCTTATGGTGCTTCAGGACTAACCCGTCTCTCTTCAGGAGGTGGGGGTAATCTGTGGTTGTATCGAAGTACAGATGCTTCCACCGCCGCAGACGCGGCAGGTTACTTTAATGACGCCGTCAACTTCCTTAATATTGGCGATGTTATTTTGTACCAACAGGTAGGTGGCACTGCCACTTTACCAACTTCAATTACCGCTACTGGCTTTCTTGTTGTGAATGCCAATAGTGGAACCGTAGTGGATACAACCGACATTACGTCAGTCCAAGCGTCTGACAGCGATTAATCCACGCCGACCAAGGGGGTTGCACTTATTTATAGGTGTGATCCCCTTACTTCGGAGAGAACTAAATGGCAGTAGCCACAACTGATGTATCTGTTGCGTCGATGGCTCTGGTGCTGATAGGGGACACCCCTATTTCTGCGTTTGACGGCAGTTCTACAGGCGCAATAGTAGCCGAAAATATATACGACACGATTATAGCTGACCTGCTTACCCAGCATCCTTGGAGGTTTTCTGTCAGGCAGTCTGATCTGTCGCATCTTGAAGCAACCCCGGAAGCCTTGTTCACGGATGCTTGGCAAATACCTACTGACGCATTGCTTGTAAGAAGGGTTATCGTAAACGGTTCCGATGTTACTTATGAAATATACGGGGATAAGATATTCTCTAATTTTGATGAAACAAACACTTTGACTGCTAATTATATATTCAGATCCCTCGAACAGGATTGGCCTCCTTACTTTCTTTTTGCAGCGCAACTACAGTTGGCGGCTATGTTTTCTATGTCTGTTGCAGGTAAACCGGATATGTCTGCTGATTTTGAAACCAAGGCTGACTTCGCTTTGAGAAAAGCAAGAGCTATCGACAGCCAATCCGATACAACCCACAATATACAAACAACACGCTTTATAGATATGAGGAGGTAATATGCCTCTTCAAGCCCGGACATACCAAACGAACTTTTCAGCAGGTCAGGTAGACCCCAGAATGCTGGGGAGGGAAGATATAAATGTCTTTGCCAACGCTGGGTCTGACCTTACAAACAGTTCTCCTTTGGTACAGGGGGGTATAAGAAGACGCCCCGGTACTGTATTCCTTTCTGCCCTGACAGGAGAAACAAGGCTGGAAAGGTTCCGGTTTAACGAAACCCAGCTATATATCTTTGCTTTTTCTAACACAGAATTAAAAATATTTAATGCTGCCGGTACTCTGCTCCAGACATTAACAGGCCAGCCTTGGACAGCGACGACCATGTATGAAATGCGTATGACTACATCAGGTGATACGACAATTATCACGCATGAAGATTGGGGGATGCGCTCATTACTCAGGACGGGAGCGACTACATTCACTATGTCTCTGTTCGCTTTTGATGCGCACAGTAGTGGGTACCCCCGGTATGTACCGTTTTTTAAATTTGCTGCCGGGACGATAACTTTAACCCCCAGTGCCACATCAGGTGTGGGCATAACCCTTACTACCTCGTCGGCCTATTGGACAGCAGACCATGTGGGTTCCATTGTCAGGTACAAAGAAAAAGAAATAGACGTGACGGCTTTTACCAACAGCACTGTTGTTGTGGGTACTGTCAGAGAAACACTTGCTGCGACTTCAGCGGATACTGAATGGGACGAGAACGTATTTTCTGCTGCTAACGGGTATGCACGCTCTGTTGTATTCCACAGCAGAAGATTGTGGTTTGGTGGTTCAAGGGATTTGCCAAACTTTCTGTTTGGTTCTCAGGCCAACCAGTTCTTTAATTTTAGTGTAGGGACAGGCCTTGATGCTGAAAGCATACAGGGGTCTATCGGTACTGATGAAGTAAACAATATCATGCACCTGCACTCCGGGCGTCACTTGCAGATATTTACGGATGCTGCGGTTATGTATCTCAGGGAGTCTCTGACACAGGTTGTAACACCCTCAGCTTTTGAACCCAGATTCACAACTCCTTACGGCTCTTCTAATGCGACCCCTGTCAGGCTCGATGGGGCTACATTGTTTGTACAGGATACAAAGAAGGTAGTACGGGAACTTATATTCAATGACTTACAGGATTCTTATACTGCCGACCCGATAAGTCTCGTATCTAACGATATGATAACAGGGGCAACCAAGCTGGCAGTGTTCTACGGGAACACTTCCGGGCCTGAGCAATGGTGCAATGTTGTTAATGAAGACGGGACTATGGCAATTTATCATTCCGTAAGATCGGAAAAGATTAACTCATGGTACCCTTGGACAACAAACGGGGAGTTTGAAAGTATCACGCAGCTAAACGGTATTATGTATGCGTCAGTTAAACGCAGTATACCGCAGCAAGCAACGTGTACGATCACCGTTACAGATGCAGAAAATATAGCCGTAGGAACTACTATTACAATTACAGACAATGCTGGTGTTTCTACAACCATGACAGGAACAGCAACAAACCCGACGACTAATCCAAATGAATTTAGTGTCGGGGTAGATAACGCATCTACAGCAGATAATATTGCTGTCGGTGCTGACGCCGTTCTTGGTATCAACGCTTTGTCTGGATACACTGCCCCCAACCCGGCGGCTAATGTTATTACAGTGACACGGGTAGTCCCCGGTGGTGACAATCTTACAGTAGTTTCGTCAGACCCCACCAGAATTGCTGTTACGGATTTTACAGGAGGCACAACGGATGTTCGTTACCTAGAAAAATTTGATTTCGATACTACTGTAGATTGCGCTGCTACACTATCTCTTGTGTCTGGGACTACGTGGGGAGGATTGACCCATCTTGTATCAGGAGGATTCGGGTATAATGCGTCTGTTATTGAAGGCACCCTTTTTCATGGGGACTTTACTGTTGCCAGCACTGGTCGTGTGACACTGGATGAGGAGCCGGGGTCTGCTCCTGTAGGAGGGTTGGACTACACCAGAACCATTAAGGATATGCCCCCTGTTGTGGCAGGGCCGACAGGAAGCACTATGGGTGTCAGGAAAAGAATAGGCTCTGTGGTTCTGCGTGTATTTGAAACGGTTAACTTCTCTGTAGAGGGACAGGAGTTTCTTATCAGACAGGTGACAAGCGATTTGGAAGCCACCCCAACACCAGTGACACAGACATATGAGTTTCATTTGACAGGGTGGACACGGGACGGGCAAGTTACTATTACTCAAACCGCACCTTTACCGTTTACCCTATTAAGTATGTGGAAGGAACTGTTAGTATGAGTTGGGAGCTTGCCCTTATTGCTTCTTCCGTTGCATCCGCTGGGATGCAGGTCGCTAAATCTGTGACAGAAGCAAATACCGGGATGCTTATTGCAGACCAAAAAAAGGCAGACGCTCTGCAAGACGCGGAGTTATCAAAATTAAAGGCAATACAGGATGAAAGAAAGCGGCGAGAGGAGTTTGCTATTTGGGATTCTGAGTTTCTTGCCAGCCAGTATTATGACGGCGCAAGTTTTGATGCGATAACCGGGGATGCTTATGAAGCTCTCGATTTGGATGTATCGAATATCAGATTAAAAGGAAGGATACAGTCTAATAACTTTCTCGCTACAGCAGAAAACTACGAGATAGAAAAGCAGAATCTAAAAACAGGGAAGTGGCTTGGCGTGGGGCAAGCCGGGATGACTTTGTTTGAGGGAGTGCATGCTGCTGAAACGTACAACCCTAAAAAAACGGGGGGCTTGAAAAGAGCTTTCACATGGTAAAAAGATTCACAACACAACAAACCGCGCAGCCTATGGGCGGCGCAGATTACGGCGCATTAATACGTAACCAACGTAGGCTGTCCGACTCATTTGAAGGTGTTATACGTTCCCTTGATAAAGTCCACCAAACTTCAAAAGTAGAGCTAGACAAACAGGCAAAGAAGAATGCTTTAAGAAAAGCAGCGCAGACACGTTTAAAACGATACCCAGAAAAAGATGCCTCCGGTATAGCCCACCCTAAAGCTGGGCAGCTAGTGGCCCCGGCAGAACCGGAAGCCGGGATGTTTGGTACTCTCAGTGTCTATGACCAGTATCTCCAAGACAACATGCTGACAAAATATTTTATCCAGCAAAAGCTTGATCTTCAGACGCGGATGAAAGAGTTCGCAACTGCGCATAACCCATTAAACGATTTACCAGATGCCAAAGGTTTTAAATCAGAGGCACAGTCATACCTGACGCAGTTGTATAAGGATGTCCACCCTGCTGTCCAAGCAGATGTGATGGCTTACGGGAACAACCTGCTCACTCAATACGATAACAGTTTACAGGACGAGTGGACGAGAAAAACAATTGACCACAATAAGATGGGCCATGAGAAGTCGCTTGAATCGGCAACCAGAGAATACTTTAATCTTCTCCATACATATGGGTACGATGAAGACAACGAAGATATACAGAAGGCAAAAAGAGATTTAAAAAAAGAGATTTTGTTAGGCAAAGTCCATTATGGCTCAGACTTCGTTTCTGAGACAGAAACAGAGATAATGGCAGATGCCCATGTCGGGTCGCTGTTCTATAAGTTCAAACAAATAGAAGCGACAGGAAAGACAAAGAATAACCGAGGATACTCCAAGGCGGAAAACCAAGAGCTATTTATCCAATCTATACAGGACTATACCTTAGACGCCGGTGATGAAATGTTAAGGTTGATGGATCCCAAAAGACGTGCAGGTATGATTGCTGTAATGAGAGGATTGCAGATAACTGACGCACGTATAGACAATGCAAAGATAGACTTACAAAAAACTAATACGATGTATGCCATAGCAAAAGCAGATGAAGAACTGCTCAACGAAAACGATAAGCAAATAGTAAGAAGGTTTGAAAAGTCGTTAAGGGCGGCATTCGGGAATGAGGATGATGCACTTAGTCATCTTCTTGTACCGGCATTTTACGAAATGGTTCAAAAGGTTTCAGCAAGAACCAATAATTATGAAGCAGCTAAAAGAGCAAGGGATACTTGGAAACGAACCATACACAACAGAAAACAGGCCAACGAAACCAATAAAGAATACCTACAAAAAATGTCCCGGTTTTACATAAAAGATGTAGCAAATTCCGGGGTTAGAAATTTTGGCGATTGGATTGCTTTAGAAATGTCGCGTATCGAGAATCAGAAAAAGGGGCCATTTGACGATTCTAAATGGACTCTCTTGGCAAAGAGAGTCGGGAAAATGCAAGAGTGGTTTGAAAAAGTGATACAGACAGACAACGAAAAGGAACTAATAGAACACCAAAACGGAATGCGTAACGAATTACTGAGCTATATGCTTCCGGGAACAAAGAAAAAGTATGAGGAAAGCCTTATCCGCAGAGGCGAAGCCATAAGACTCGAAGACGGAAATTTACTTTTTGAGGACACATCTATACGGGCGTCAAGCAGAAGAACAGATATACTTACTGAATTACTGCGTGGCGAAGAGCAGGTATACAAACAAAAAACGAGGGCACGTCTGGCAATAAACCAACAAATTGCAGATGCTTTACGTCAAGATAGCGAGACTAATCTAAAATCCGAGCTTGTCCAAATAATGCCTAAAATCAGGGATACTATGCCGGTAGACTTTGTGGACAATCTGGAACAGGAAATAACGCATCATCTACAGGCGATTGAGAAGGGGACAGACAGGACTTTCCGCACATACAAAGGTCTGATGCAATATGTCAAGGCCCAAATAGCCGAAGCCCAGCGTGTAGAAGGTTATCAGACCGGAGAAGAGCGAGTACAAATGGCTCTGGATAAACTAATAAAAGGATACCAGACTATAGGTTCTTCTGAAACTGCGGAAACTGTCGGCCAAAGATTCGCAAATGCAACAAAAGATCCTAAAAATACACTGCTTAGAATAAATGCTGAGTACGCAAATATAGCTAGTCAGGTAAAAATACAGGAAGCAACCAATAGAAGGTTGCATCATTTACAGGCAAGAATAAATGCTAATTCAACAGCAGACCCATCAAAAGGCAGGGGGTCTGATGTCGCTGCGTTATTTGAGAATAATGGTGTAGACCCCTTTGATTTGGCAACTGCCCAGAAAAAGGGGCTTCTGAATGCCGGTATACATATACAGCATGTAGAGATTATGAAGGGCGTACAGGATTGGAACAACCCAGAAAAAATATCTGCGGCGGTAAAGCTGTGGCAGCATTATACCAACCAAGAAAATATCAAGAAATCACAGGGCCATTTAAGGGCGCAATTAGGCCAAAGAGTAAGTGACATTCTGCTGGAGGTAGCGCAAATTACCGGTGACGGCACACATATAGATGATCCTGTACGAGAAAAAATCAAACAATTAGTCGAAGGAAAAACAGGTGTAGTAAAAGCGGAACACGAAAATTTAAACCTTCTTCCCGGTGTCAACGCAGAGAGGATAAGGGAAAACCCGCATGAAGCAATGGATATAGCACAAAAAATATTCCACGAAGAGTTTGGTGCGAAAAGGCCCAATCAATTATTTTGGACACTGATGGATGTTTACACAGGCACTAACTTAGCGGCGACCGATAAGACGTACCCTGCAAATTTTCCTATTGAATTTAAACAAGCTGTAATAAAACGTGCCTTGGTAAGACTGAACAAGTACACCGGCACTACAGAACCAACTCTGAACCCCTACGATGACGGTGTTAAAAAAATAAATTTTCAAAAGTCATTGCATGAAGCTGTTAATGCTCTCACAACGAAAGGCGCGACAGGTGAAGGCACGTGGGGGTGGTCAAATCTTGTAGGGGGACAGCCGGGACAATACAGAGCAACACATTACTTAGTAAAGAACCCACCAGCTATTTATTTTTCCCTTGATTTGTGGGCAAACAGACGGGCTACAAACCAAAGGGTGCCTAGTGATTTTGATCACGCGACTGATATTGAAGTATTCGAGGCTGGCACCCCAGCGGAAATGCTTGACTTCCCCGGCCCTGTTGAAAGCATTACTCACGAAACAGATTGGATGCTTCCTTTCGCTACGCAGTTTGTAATAGACAATGCTGTCTTCCCGAAAGGCACTTCCAAACACTCTGCTAATTTTGTTGAGGGATTCGGGTTAAACAAACTTAAAACACTGTCATTACAATACCATAGTATGAATACGGATAATAACCCACCCACACCTTTATACACTGTCTCAATTTTAGATAGATCCCTCGGTGCTACCCCGGTAATGGATTTGCCATATATGCACGACAAAAGAAAAACATCAGGAGACACAAGGCTTATTATCGATTTTTATCCTGAGATGCTTAAACGCAACGCAGAGGAAGACCTGAGATTTGAGCAATACAAAGCCGTAGAACACATGAATCGGCTCAGAAGAAGGGAAAATATAAAAGAATCTAATAAAGTCACGCCTCTGTCGAGTCAGTCAATCGAAGAAACGAAACGTAATATAGCAAAAACAAACAAGATTTATTCAGAGTATGACGTGCATGGAGATTTGGTAGCACCCAAGGGGACAGCCAGATTAAAAGTGCCGCCCAGAGTGACGCCACTGAAACCGCCGAAAGGCTACAAAGCCAGATTGAAATTACCACCTAGGAATTAGTCTTGGATAACTTTTTACAAAGTATGGAGAAGTATAATCAGGGGTTGAATGCTCATAGGCGTAAGTACCCTGATATGGAGCCAGAGCAGACGTTTATGGAAAACATGTTCAGCGGCATGATGCTGGATACTTTCACAGGGCAGCTTGCTAATCAGTTATACTTTCGTTTTGAAAATGATGCAGACCTGCTGCCCGATAGTAGTGATCTGGAAACGACAGGATACAACCCCTTTCTTCATAGCGACCTGAGTGGGTACCCGGCAGACGAGTTTCTTAGATCCACAAGCCCGGAAGAAACACAGTCAATAAAGGATCTATACACACATAATATGAATATACGTAACGACCTCAACAACCACGGATGGGCGCGGTTTTGGGGTAATGTACTGGATCCTATAAATCTTATACCTATCCCTATAGCTAGGGGCATGGGTTTTTTCAGAGGCGCACGGACAGGAGGTGTCGCTGTAGGCGGTGTAATGGCAGGTGCGGAAGGTGCCAGAGCGGTAATAGACCCCACAAATCCTTGGTACGAACCTCCCCTTGCTATAGCCGGTGGGGCTATATTCGGTGCTGCTATAGGCGGCGGTGTCGGGGCAATGAAAAGTGCCGACCAGATAGCAGAAGCAGGGGCGAAGTATATTGATTTCTGGAATATGCAAGACGCCAAAAAACGAATAGCAGACCGTGGTGAAATAGAGGTGGGGAATATCAAGCCCTATGTAGAGCCGCTTGCAGGGGAAAATAACTTCGCGCATGCGCAAAAGTTAGTAGAGAAACCGTCTCACATGACTAACGCAGAGTACAACGACTTGATCATAGCCATTGCTAAAGACCCCGAAAAATATGAGGATGTTGTAGCTGTATCACGGCTTCATAATCCAGATGAATTTGCTTCTACATTTACGAGAGCAGAGACATCCCGGTTTCAACAGCATCCGTTCTTTCTGCTGAAGAACACATTGTTTACAGGAGAGTTCGGGAGTGCCTTTCGTCGGCTTGCTGACAGAATCGCAGGGACTCCCGGTATGCACACCAAAGAATCTATAGCTGGTGTAGGGGCGATTGATCAGGGTGTTGTTAACAAAGCGCAAATACACAACAAGTATATACGTGAGGCAAGGGACTCCTTGTATATGGCATACAGACGAAGTCAAGGCATGAAGCAAACTGAAGACCTGACACCGGGGCAGCAGGTATGGGAATCGGCATGGGACGTGGCAACTCTTAAATATAAACACCTGCCAGAATTTTACGACAAGGTGAACAGGGCTTACCTTGAATGGAATTATTCGGGAACAAAATCATTAGACCCTCATGTGAACGATGGGGTGAAAGCCTTAGCCAAATACTGGGACACAATGGGTGAGCTAGGTGTAGAAGCAGGGGTGTTCGGTGTTATCAGGCTACAAAAAGATTTGGTAAATATCGCTGCGAACATAGGTAAAACGCAAGAGTTCTTACTTAAATATCTGGAAGGAGATCCCACATCTCCGAATAAATCTTTCAGATTGGGCGCAAGAGGCAGGTTAAAAAAGGACGAAGGGCATTTAGCTAACAAACGCACGAAGCTTGCAAATCTTAATGAAAAAGAACGAAGGTATGGTGGCCTAACAAAGGGTGAAAAACAATTAAAGAAAGACCTTGAGGCAGAAATACCTGAGTTAGACGCAAAGGTTAGGGACACAGCAAATGCTGTATCCCAAACTGAGGTTTATCTACGGAACCCAGATAGCTTTTTTGCTAATGTCAACAAGATTGATTCCGGGTTTATGCCAGAGCATGGATTCACGGGGGCTGCGACACCGGAGCTTGCGCAGGTTTTGTCAAAGCACAAGGAAACGGGTCGTATAAACGACCTTCTTTACGAGTGGGGAGCGAAAGACCCAAAGACAGGGAAGATAAACCCGGATGTTAAGCTGCCGAATGCCGATGTATGGTCACGTGCGCATATGCCGAGAATATGGCACAAGGACGTAGTATATCAGAACAGAGAAGAGTTAACACAGATACTCACGGATTGGTATACACGTAATAAATTCACACCGGAACAAATAACAGCAGCCAAGCTCAGAGGGGAGGAAACGGTAGCCACTATACTGAAAGAGAAGGAACTCTGGAAAGTAAAAAGAATTATAGATGACGCAATAAGGGACTCAGGTATAAAGGTTTCCCCGGCAGAAAGAGCTAAGATCAACAAAAGGCTCGATGATTTATGGGATGTCAAGATAAGCAAGAACAACACAAGGGTACAAAGAGCCGCTAATTTAAGTAAACTTGTTAAAGAAATATCAGATGAGATTCCTTTTGATGACCCTATAAAAGCAGCGGTCTACAAAGATTTGGAAACAATAGAAGATATGGCAGCAGTAGGCCAGCCAGAAGGATTCGGTGCGTCTGTTTCTACTATGGAAAGACGCCTTGATATACCTTCTGCTCTGCTGATAAAGGGCGACGGAACCGGCCCTAGTAAGGCTTCTGTAAATTTTATTGAAACAAACCCTGAGTTACTTATGCAAAACTACCACCGGCGTATGTCGGTCAGTATAGAAATGGCACTTGAGTTTGGCGATCCTACTATGTTTGCCCACCTTGATGATATTCGTTTGGATCTAAAGCTACGTGAGGAACGTGCGCCCAACAAAGCAGAGGCGAAAGCTATACGCGAAGAGGGCGTGAAGATGATACAGGCAGTAAATGATTTAAAGGAGAAGGCGTTAGGTGTCTATAAGATACCGGAAGATCCCACTTCTTTAGGAAATAGAACTGTAAGAAGTTTAAAAAACTGGATGGTTCTTGCTTTGATGGGGAAGGCAAGCATTGCTGCTTTGGCAGATATAGGCCGTGGCGCGATGTCAGTAGGTCTGGCACAAACTTTTGAGCTTGGCTTCAGACGGTTCGGGGCAGCGTCAAGAGATTTTAAATTAGCCGCAATAGAGGTAGGGGAAGCAGGTGAGGCCGCTGAAATGGCGTTACATGGACGGTTCCAATCAATGTTTGACCTAGAAGGGTACAGCATGGGGTCTAACGCAGGGATGTTTGAAAAGTTTTTCCAAGGCGGTGTCCAAAAAATGTTCGTTATAAATATGTTGGCCCCCTATACAGACGTAATGAAACGATTCTATGGGGGGATGATACAGTCGAACATGATAAAGGCGTCTATTGAATGGACGGGAACAGTAAGGGCTGTAGAAAGAGAGTCGATTAAAGGAAGGAAGGAGATTGTTTTTGAAGGTCAGAGAGGCCGCATAGACGATACAGATATGCAAGCTCTGACAAAAAACGGGATATCATTTGAAGATGCTGTCGCGATAGCAGAGCAATTTAGAAAGCACGGGGAAAAGGGAGATCACCTTTTTCTGGCTAATACAAGGGCATGGGACGACCCGATTATAACAAAGAAATTTAGGACAGCACTGGTGGGTGAGGTGAACAACGCTGTTATAACTCCGGGGATAGCAGAAAGATTGAACTTTATGTCCACCCCTGTTGGCAGTCTGATGACTCAATTCAAGTCTTTTGCTCTGTCAGCAACGCACAGGACTTTGTTGGCAGGGTTACAACAGCGTGACGCAAGAGCATTCCACGGTGTGCTGTCTATGATTGCGATGGGTTATATGGTTGATATGATTAAATCACCTACTTATGACAAACGTGACCTTCTGTCGCTGGATAGATTTGTACAGGCAGTAGACTATTCCGGTGCTACTGGTATATTGTTTGACGTAAATAATATGCTGGAGTTTTTGACTGCAAGTGACGACCAAAGTTTTCATATGGGTATAAGGCCGTGGTTGGGTGTGGAAAGTTTTTGGAAAGACCCTAATCTTGCACAAAGAACAGGGCAAATAGGCGGGCCTACAGCATCATTGTTCGGAGATTTGCTGTATTCCACTTTTTATAGTGACAAATCTTCGGATGCTGTGCGATCTATACGTAGGCTGATTCCTTTTAATAATGTAATATGGTGGACTTTTATAATAGACAGGCTACAAAGATCGATAAGCACCTCGGTAGATAAGAAAGAAGAATAGCATGGTACATATTCTAGTAGGAACAACAACGACCAAGGTAACTTATACGGCAACAGCCAGCCAGACCAGTTTTGCTATTCCGTTTGAGTTCTTTGATGAAGATGATCTGGATGTATACCAGAATGGCACACTTAAAACGATTACTACGCATTACACAATAACGCCAAACACTACCTATTCGGGTGGGTTCCAAGGTGGGACTATGGTGTTAGGTACTGGTGCGACAGTCAGCGATGTAATTGTAATCGAACTTAACATGACCCCATACAGGTCGGTGGATTTCCCTGTATCAGGTGCATTTAATATCGACACCTTGAATACCTGGATCGATAAAATTATGGTCTTTTTCAAACAGGCGTTTGAGAATATAGACCGCAAGGTAGGCAGGGGGTCTACAGATACAAGCTCTTACTCTCTTGATTTACCTACTGGTGTTACCAGCACCGCGAAGGCTTTGACTCTTGGTACAAGCGGTCTGGCTTTGGGGCCATCTACCGCAGATATTACAGGTGCGGCAGCTTCGGCTACAGCAGCAGCGACATCAGCAACGGCTGCGGCAAGTTCTGCTACTGCGGCATCAAGTAGCCAAACTGCTGCGGCAACATCGGCCACAGCCGCTGCCGCTTCAGCCGCTTTGATAGCAGCAGGGACAGCAAGTACAACGTCATTGGCTATAGGCACAGGTAGTAAAGCGTTTACAATCGCTGCTGGTTTAGGGTTTAATGTCGGAGATTATGTACTGGCGACAAGCAATTCTGACACAACTAACTATATGCACGGTCAAATCGCCAGTTATTCCAGTACAACACTGACAGTTACAGTGACGTCAACCGGGGGCAGCGGCACCAAAACCGATTGGACTATCAGACTATCAGGTGTCGCGGGCGCGACAGGTGCCACAGGTTCGACAGGTAGCACAGGCCCGATTGGGCCAGTAGGAATTGGTTTATCATTGGCTTTAGGAGGGTAGAATGGCCGATACATTGACAGGTAAGGGGTATGCGGTCACGACGAGCATGGCTGCTGCGCTAACAGCGGCGTCTGGGGAAACCATTACCCTTATAGGAGTAACTGTAGCTAATATACACGCCACAACGAATAGTTGGGTTACAGTTGATGTGGTCAGATCAGGAGGTGTTAACAGCGAACTGGCACATGAAGTCAACATCCCGGTGAATGACAGCCTTGATATTTTGCAGGGGAAGGTTGTGCTTAATACAGGTGATGCAATCCACTTTGATGCAGAGAACGCAAGTTCCTTGGAAGTTTCACTCTCTTACTTGGTGCAAACCTAATGGCTTTTCTGGTAGGCACTGACCCCGGTCTGAGAAAGACCAAGACACCAACCGTTGACACCTTTGCGGCTGGGGTTGGTTTTACGGCAGGGTCAAGTACGACTGTAGCCCTGAGTGATTCCCCCGGTACAGAGGAACACCTCACAATATTCTTCGACGGTGTAGGTCAGCATAGGTCAACGTATTCGTTAAGTGGTTCTACAGTTACCTTTGACACTGCGATACCCACAGGAGTTGCGGAGGTCGAGGCTACATATGCACCAGCCGTTTATGCCCAGTTATCTACTGTGGGAACTAACGCCGTTACGGAAACTAAGATTGCTGATGGAGCGGTCACGGCAGCGAAACTGGATGGCGGTGCTGCTGCCAGTACAACGGATATGCGCTTGGCTTTCTTGATGATAGCGGAAAACCAAGGTGATCGTCTGAATATGGATGACGGCATTGCTGATCCTTTAAAGGACGAGACTGATATAGATACTTCAACCAGTACAAACGAAACTTATGACGCTGCTGGGGACTACTACACAAGTTTAGGTGCAGATTCTGCTCTGGATCTGTCAGGGTTAACAGAGACAGCAGATGGGATTGGAACTCAAACTCGCCCTGCTGCTAAATTTGACGGCAACCTAGATCAAGCTCACGCCGCTGCAACAATCTGGAACGCTGACGCAACTACTTTCGCATTTGGCGTGGATCATGGATCTGGTGTAACCAGAGTAATTAAGAGTGCGACATATACCTCTGTTAATGATGCCAACGGCGGTTTCTTTGCAGCCTCAAGCGGAGGCAATCTAACTTGGAAAATGCAGGGTTCAACTGATGATAGCAGTTGGGTGGATCTTGGGGGGAACTTAACAGCAGATGCCGTTTATAGTGCTAGCAGCGCAACGGCAAGTCACACAATGACCTCAACAACGGCATATCGGTATCACAGAGTTCACGTTACAAAAAATAGTGGATCTGCTGGATACCTGAGATTAGCAGAGGCCCAGTTTTTTGTGGCTGGTGCGGCTTTAAATATGACACTTGTATCGAATGCCTTCACTGCTACAGCAGCCCCAGCAACAGGTCGTATCCACATTCAAGTCAACCCTGTCGATTCCATCACTATAAATACTGACCTCACCGCTGAGATTAGTAGGGATGGGGGAACTACGTGGAGTACAGCAACTCTTGTTTTGAAAGAAACTTTGAAGGACGGGACTGTCGCTTATGAGGATAACTCAGTGAATATATCTGGACAGCCGTCTGGAACCTCAATGAAGTACCGTATCAAGACTTTGAACACTAAAGAGGTTCAAGTCCACGGTGTCGTCTTCCAATGGAGTGCATAGCATGAGCGGATTCTTAGTTAACAAATCACTCCTAGACCCCACGGTAACTCAATACTCCGGGGGTACAGCCAGCTTCACCTTACCACAGTCAGGCTCAACCAACGCGACTGAGGTGTTTGTCGGTGGAGTACCACAAGTTGCTGGAGTTGATTTCAATGTATCGGGTACTGCGCTTACTCTTACTACCTCTGCGCCAGCAGGGTCTAATATGGTCTGCGCGAGACAGTATTTCTCTGATGGAATTACAGGGACACCAGCCGCAAACAGCGTAGCCACAGCAGCAGTACAAGACAACGCTATCAATCTAGCTAAGATGGCTGGAGGGACAGACGGTAATATTATTAGTTTCGATGCTTCGGGTGATCCAGTTTACATAGCTACGGGGGATGACGGTCAGGTACTTACGAGTGCTGGAGCAGGGGCGCAGCCAGCGTTTGAAACTTTAAGTACTGGTTGGACATTGGGAACTGAACAAGCAACTACTTCTGGCACTGCATTTACTTTTGGATCTATTCCTGCTGGTGTAAAGCACATAGTTGTGAACTTTGTTGGGGTATCACAAGGTTCTGCCAATTCTCGTTTAATAGTAAGGATCGGGGATGCAGGTGGAATTGAAACATCAGGGTATCTAAGTACGGGCGTTCAACTTCACTTAGCGACAGTATCTGGTCATGGTCGAATTACAGACGCATTTAATGTAAGTGCCTTGTCTGATTTTGACGCTGCTAAAACTGTCGATGGGGCCGCAGAATTTTTTCTGGAAGATAGTTCAGCTTTCACATGGGTGATGCAATCATACTTAGGTTGTAGCGATCAGGATCAATCTTATTTGAGTGCTGGTTCTAAATCACTTAGTGCCGAATTGACCCAGTTAGTTGTAACTACAGCAGGTGGAAGTACCTTCGATGCTGGTGCCGTCAACATTATGTATATGTAGGAGAAAGAAATGCAAAACTTTATAGCAGTAGTTAAAAACGAGGGTAACAAAGTTACCAAGTATCAGGACTTTGCAGACAAGTCTGCTGCTGATGCTCATGTAGCAACTTATGGTGGGTTTGTAGTAGATAAACCTAGTGATCGAATAGATTACTGGGTAGTCGATGCTGATAAGAAAACTGTAACTCACGATAAATCAACTGCTGACAGTGATGATGCAGCATTAGTTGCAACGCAATATCAAAGAGATCGCGCACCGCTTTATCCACCAATTGGAGATCAACTAGATGCTCTGTGGAAAGGCGGTGATGCTCAAGCTGCCATGAAGGTTCTTGTCGATAAGGTCAAGTCGGATAATCCGAAGCCGTAGGAGATTAAATAGATGGCGACAACGAAAGTAGACGTTAATCTGATTGGGGCTACTGGTATCGGCAATGCCAAGCTATTGCAGGGAAACGGTACTTGGGTTGATGCCCCCGGAATTACACTAGGGACTGAGGTAGCAAGCACCTCTGGGACTGCTGTGGAATTTACTTCAATCGCAGCGACAGCCAAACGCATCACTATAAATATGGTGGGCGTGTCGCAAGCCTCTGCAAGCCAAACATTACAACTCCAGTTATCTGATGCGGGTGGCTACGAAACTTCTGGATATACCAGTATTCGACATGGGGTAGCTGACGAATCAAACTCAACAACAACAAGAGCAACGGACTGTTATGGGTTATTCTTCCAGACAGGACTACAGGCTGCTGATATTGTCGATGGGGTTGTTGTATTAACTTTGGAAGACGAGACAAACAATCAATGGAATTGTTTTAGTTTCGTAGGAAAAACAAATGAAGACGCTATGTTTGTACAAATAGGAACAAAGGCTCTTTCAGCGGAACTAACAGCATTTAAAATCTTTACAAATGGCGGTGCTACCTTTGATGCTGGGGCTGTTAACATTATGGTCGAGTAGGAGATAATATGTCACAAACAAAAGTCAACGTAGGCATGATAGATGCCAGTAGCATTGGGGATGCGAAGCTGCTTCAAGGTAATGGGGCTTGGGTTGATGCACCTTCTGCTGGCTGGGAATTTGTCCAAAGTGTTACAGCGTCAACTTCATCCACAATCGATCTTGGGGAAGGCAACCTTGCGGCTGGATACAACTATCAAATCGACTGTATCCAAGTAGACAATTCCGCTGATTTATCTGTAGCCGATTCTCCAAGATTGCAGTTCGGTACTAGTTCTGGCCCTACTTATCAAACCTCTGGATATACGAACCAAATGGGCAACTGGGCTGCAACTGCTGAAGATTCTGGCAGAGATTCCACTACCGCAGGGATACCCATTGTAACTTTCGGCAATCTTGGGGGTGCAACCGCTGGTGAGACTTGGGATGCGGTAATTAATATCCCTAACCCTGCTGCTGCTACTGAACATCGAGTCCTTTCACAAGGATGTGGGCATAATAGTGCTGGTGACGAATGTCTCTATTTTACTGGTGGTCATCGGTCAACGGCGGAAACTGTTACTGGATTACGCATTATGCCGGGTACAGGAACGTTTATTAGTGGGACATTTATTTTGAGTCGGAGGAAAATAGCATGACGAGGTATCATACTAAAGCAACCATTGATTCAGATGGCAAGCAGACAGGCCAAGAGAATGTTCCCTTTACGGCAGAAGAAGAAGCCGAAGCTGATGCTAATGATGTTGCTAGTGCTGCTGCCGAAGCAGAATACATCGCCAAGGAAAAGTACAAGGATGATCGACGTGCAGCGTATCCAGCGATAGGTGAACAACTCGATATGCAATACCATGATTTAGTTAATGGTACGACAACATGGAAAGATGCTGTTGCTAAAGTCAAGTCGGATATCCCGAAGCCGTAATGCTCGAACTAGGCCCACGGGAACTACTGACTTTTGGTATAGTCCTTACGGGCATCGCCACAACCTGGGGTGTGCTAAAGGCTACAATCAAATCAATTACAGCAACACTAGATGATGTAAAAGAAGAGGTAGCTAACTTAAACCAAAGACTAGACAAAGTTGAGGCAAGACAGGCGGTAGCACTAAGTGCAATAGATACAATGTCCAAAGATATACTCTCTCCACAGATACTAAAGGAACGTTCTGAGCGTGACGGAGCAGTAGAGATGCGTTTACGATCACTTGAAAGTCAACTTGAAAGGGTACAGAGAATGCATAATGGAACTCATCCTCCAGTACGAGGTGGACATGTTTAAAGCAATTGTAGTAATAGGAACATTAGCGGCTAACAGTGCTGGCCAGTTGGAAGATCAACAAGGACCGTATGCTACTGCACCTGAGTGTTATTATCGCACAGCCCAGATGATCAAAGATGCAGCCATGAAAGTTCCTATAGTCTATGCAGTAGGAGTATGTATCAAAGTACCGAAACCAGTAAAAGGGAAGGGTGTTTAGTGGCACAAATATATACATTGGATCATCCAGAAGTTATTGAAACTAAACAGTTATTTGAGGAGTTAGATTGTAAACGGGAAGTTGCACGTCAACTGGACATGAGTGAGTCGAAGGTACATCGATTACTTAAAGTAGTTAATGGTACTACAAGTGATATGGTCGAGTTGCCTGAGTTTCCTGATGATGATATCCCTGCCGAGGAGATACTTAATCATCACGAGGAGAGATTTCAGAAAAGGCTGCGACACGAGGAATCTCTGAAATGGTTTAATGTCAAGATCAAAGACAAGAAGCCAGTTGGTATAACATTCGTAGGAGATCCACATCTGGGATCAAACAGTTGCAACGTTCCACTACTCAGGTCAGATGTAGATATAATGAGTAACACTGATGGAGTGTACTGTGTAAATTTAGGAGACACTGCTGACAACTGGAGTTACGGTAATCTGGTTAGGTTGTATGCTGACAATGATGTTAGTAGAAAGACTGAAAGACGGCTTGCCAGATGGTTCCTTCAAGAAGCCGGAGTACCTTGGATAGTATGGCTAATGGGAAACCATGATGCAATGGCCGGAGAGTTTCCCACATATCTTAAAACACTTAACGCACACCAGATACCAATGCTGGATTGGAGAGCCAAGTTCAAGTTAACATTCCCTAACGAGAGAGAAGTTCGAATAGATGCATCACATAACCATAAAGGTACGTCTATATACAACAGGCTCCACGGACAGAAACGTGCCGCATTATGGAATGAGAACGCTGACATATATGTAGCAGGACATCACCATAACTGGGCAATGACACAAGAGGAACTGGATGACGGACGTGTTGTATGCCTAGCACGAGCGAGAGGTTATAAGTGGACGGACGATTTTACAGTTAGACACGGGTTTCATGACAATGTTAAGGAGCAAGTATCATGTTTGTTATTGACGCATCGGAAGAGTCTCTTACTAAAAGGATCAAACCATTCTCTGATCTGGAGGAAGGGGCAGAATATCTAACATGGAAAAGAAGCCGATGATTGCATGTCTATTAGAGAAGAGAGCGGGAGATTTTACGGGACTAGCCCATATAGTCTTCGAGCGTACTAATGGAGAGAAGCCGGGAACAATAGTAACTGCTCCAATTACGGCAAAGAATCTGAGAAAGCACATAGAAGACTGTGCCGTTGTGCTTGTGAAACTTGAACAGATGAAGGAAGAATGATGCTGTCATTACTAGGTTCACTGTTGGGGTTTGGTAGTTCTTTCCTTCCAAAGGTTATGGACTTCTTTCAGGACAAGCAGGATAAGAAGCATGAACTTGCTGTCATGGAGATGCAGATCAAGCAGCAGAAAGAAGTAGCAGTACAACAACTGGAGATGGTGAATGTAGAAGCAGACATACGTGAAGTAGAGGCTATACAAAAGTCAGTACAAAATACAGGAGTCAGATGGATTGATGGACTTCGTGGAAGTGTTCGCCCCGTTATTACTTACTGCTTCTTTGGTTTGTTTATATTTGTTGAAGTATCAGCTTATCTAGCACTTACCGCTTCTGGTATATCTGCTATGAATGCTGTACAATTAGTATGGAGTGAGGAAGTAATGGGATTATTTTCAGCTATAATCGCATTCTGGTTTGGGGGCCGTGCGATAAATAGAATCAGAAAATGAAAAACTATTGGTTTTGGCGTAGTAAGCCCATGCTTTGGCTAGCTAATCGATTCATCAAGTTCGATAATTGGTTGTGGCGCAAGATGTGGGGTAGAAGAAAGAGATGAAATGCAATGAAGTCGGTGTCCAAATTATTAAAACATTTGAAGGGTTTAGACCTTCGCCGTATCTATGCAGTGCCAGAGTTATTACTGTGGGTTTTGGTACTACCCGTGGCAGCGATGGCCGACCTATTAGAATGGATATGGAACCAATTACTGAAGATGAGGGACTGCAACTTCTTCTCAACGATCTGGCGAAAGTTGAGAGGTCGGTAGGTAGGTTAATTAAAGTAGGATTAAACACTAATGAATTCAGTAGCTTATGTTCATTCTGTTATAACGTCGGGAGTGGGAACCTTCAGATGAGTACACTCCGTTCCAAGTTGAATAGAGGAGATAGGGACGGTGCTGCTGATGAGTTCCCTAAGTGGAGAAGAGCGGGTGGACGTATACTTGCTGGACTAGTAAGGCGAAGAGAGATGGAACGACAACTATTTGTGAGTGAGCACGATGTTCGCTGATTATCCAAGTGATCCAACTGGTTCTGGTGTCCACGGTGGGGCCACCGTAGCGGATACTGGTACATACGGTGATGCAGGAAATTATCTAGGTGATCCTAATTGGAGTATACGCTCTGGTAGAATTGGATATGACCCTAGAACTGCGATGTCAACAGTTACTTCGGCAGAAGCACAAA
>VTLG01000631.1_pt1 | contig 41360 bp, 56 predicted proteins | sample 4694571 | NCBI WGS metagenome assembly VTLG01 (sample SAMN12604809, study PRJNA352737) | marine metagenome | biome: ENVO:00000447; feature: ENVO:00000209|ENVO:00000569|ENVO:01000036; material: ENVO:00002151; isolation source: viral sequences binned using virsorter ...
CTTTTAGCTTCGATACATACAAGAAGAGCTTTAAAACGAAAAAACGATTAGATCAGGATTATAAATTAAAAGTTATATTTTTAAAATTATAAATTATAAATGGGAACTTGTGGGAAATTTCGAGGGAAAAAAGTGGGAATTATATATAAAAAGCAAAAAAAAGGTTGTTCACAAGGGGATAATAATATTAAATTTAAGTGTTGGGTAAATTGTTAATTTTAGTAAACGTAAAGGTATAAAATATGAAATCATTTGCAGAAATATATACAGATATGATTATAAAAAACAGGGAAGATTACAGGAAAGAAAACCCTAAATTGGATAATAAATATAGAGCCAGTAGTTCTGGTATGTGTTCCAGAAAGATATATTTTGAATCCATAGAGAAGGCTGAACCAACAAATCCTGCTGATGAGAAAGCAGTGAGACTAATGAGACTTGGAGAGATAGTGCATAAAGACTTTCAAGATATGCTAGTGAAGGCAATGAAGAAATGATTTCTTTTTCTTTTTATTCTTTTTTCTTTTTCTTTACTAGTATATATAATATATATAATATATAATATATAATATATGAGATTTGTAGCAGTGATTAAGTATAAAAGCATAGATAATATAGATGAAGAAGAAACAGAAATACATGAATTTAGTAGCAAAGATGATAGGGCAAAGTTTATAATGGAAAATATTAAATATTCAAAAGATATATTATTATCAGAAATTAAGGAGTAATATGAAAACATTTTATGTCAGAGGGAAGGTAGTTGAGTGGTATGATGGAATGCTTATAGATGCATTAAGCGAAGATGATGCAAAATTAATGTATGAAAATTTAATGTTAGAAAGTGATGTTTTGAAGTCTGATATAGATGTTTCAGTTTGGAATGAAATGGAGGAGGAAAAAGCTTAATGAAATTCCATAGTCGTATAGAAACTAATAATAAAGTTTCTTCCCCCAAGGGTTAGCATATTACGACTTAGAGATGGAAACACACTCATAACATATAATGTAAATCCTACGCAGGCGATTAGAATGCTGAAATGCATACATTGTAAGAGTTTTTATAGAATTGAGTATACTTCCATAATGGAATGGGGGGCTTCTGCCCCCTAAATTTAATAAAAGTAAATGGTAAAGGAGAGTTATGAAAGTAAATAGTAAAATGGTTAGGTATTGGTTAGGAGTTGATAAGATGGATATATATGAATCTTCCCTTAAAATGGATGTATTTGAATCTTCTATTAAAGAAGTTATAAAAGACTATGTTGATATTGCAAATGGGAAATATGATCCTACTTTGTTAAGGCAAGATATTCTAGATACATGGAGGCTTAACAATGGGAATGCTTAAATCAACCTTAATAAATTGCATGGAATGTAATGAGTTCTATGAAGCAGAAATATCATTAGTACATGATGATGAAGGTATATGTGATTATTGTGATTATAATTTGAGAAACGCAAAAATCGATCAAATGCTTGGTATAAAGTCATGATTGAAGGTATTAAAGATATTATAATAGAACATCCAATAGATGTTCCGGAGTTAAATGTAAAAGGATTTGCTGATATTGTCGTAGTGCTTGAATCGGAGGAGGTCCTTGTCTATGATATAAAGACAATGGGCTCGTGGTCTTGGAGATTCAAGTTCGGGAGGAAGAAGGAGAGCAAGCCCTCAATCCATCAAGAATTGCAACTTGGTAGCTATGGTTATGCAATCAAAGAAGAATTCGGAAGGTGCGATGGCTTGTTTCTCCTTTATTACAATAAAGATAATTCAGATATAAGGCAACTTGAAGTGGATATAAGCTTTATAGAGCAGAGTTATAATTTTTGGATTAGAACTCAAGACTTACATAAAAATGGACTTCCACCATTACAAGAGTCAGAAGCTCCTGTTATGGATTGGGAGTGTAGATACTGTCAATATAAGGAGCTATGCGATGAAAGATGAAAAAATAACATATGAATCATACTCAGATTATATAGATGAGAATGAAGCTGAAATAGTAAATGATTTTTGTGCTAAAATAAAAAAAGATAAAATCGGTGATTTAGATTTGAATGAGTATTCAAGATTTAGGTTTTGGAAGCATCATTGTGCATCTACCCTGCAATACTTTTATAAGAAATTTCTAAAAGATACTAAAGCTCCCGACCTAGGGTTTGATTTGTTTTGTGAATTATCTTGGCAAACAATGGGATCTATGACTCCTGATGAACTTGCTCCATCAATAATGGAGGCTAAAGGTTTGGAGGTTGCTAAAGCATGATAGATCAAATTGCAGATATATTAGGAAAGATAGGTAGAATCTTTGTGCTTTTAGGTATGGGATCTGCTTGTATATTGATTTGGTATTTAATTATAACTCAAATAATAATAAAGTAAAGGTAATGAAATGGAAAATAATAATCAAATGACAGAAGGTGTGAAACCTCAACCTCCATCAAAACCATCTCCTATTGAGATAGAGAGTGGGTTGGTAATGAAGCATAACACAATGTCTACACTTGACACTCCAAAGGCTTACATAAAGCAGCAACAAGGTTTTGACTATGTTGATGAAGCTTTTATGAGGCATCAATTAAATCAGCATTATCCAATATGGAAATGGGAAATTATAAAGTATGAATTCATAGGTGATAAGGCTATATCAGTTCATGGTAGACTAACAGTTGTAGATAATGGTATTGAAAGGTATTTTGATGCTGTAGATGCCCATAGGATTGCTTCAAATGACAAAGGGTATGTTGATATAGGTAATGATTTAAAGTCAGCAAATACAGATTGTTTTAAAGTTGCAGTAAATAGATTGTGCAATATAGCTGATGATGTCTACAGAAAGAGAGTAGAAGATTTAAGTTTAAATGAAGATCAAATATCTGTACTAGAAGATAAGATAAAAAAACTTAAAGATGATGAAAAGATAAAGGTAATTCGAGAAAGTGTTAAAAACATGGCTATCAACACAACGAATTACACAGCAACAATGAGAAGAATAGATAGCTTAATAGGAGAATAACAATGAGTACTATGACAGAAGTAGCAAAAGAAAGTGGGGTTGTTAATTATTATGATCCCTCGTTGGAAACATCAAAGGTGCCCTTTGCACAAGGAATATATCCTGCACATATTATAAAATGTGATAAGATAACTAGACCTGTTCGAGGTAAGCATCAAGCAGATATCTATAACTATAGGATTAGAATCCATCCTTCTGTGTCTAAGCATACATACAAGGTAGAAGATATAGATGGGCATCTTAAAGATCAAGATGGTTCAGTTTATGTAAATAGAGAGATGAAATCTGCAGGTATATTTTTCTTTTTAACCCCTGGAATTGGTGATGACTTTGAAGCACATCCAGGTGGAAATAGAAAGTATATGGAAACAGTTATGGCTTTAGGTGTAGATTGTCCTGAAGTTGAAATTGATGGGAAAATGGTTAAAAGTCTTCCTCATCTTGAAACACATGAGTTTCTTGGAAAGCCAGTATTGGCTACAGTTGGTTTAGGTAAACCGTGGAAGGGAACTGATGGAGTTGAAAGGCAAATGTTTGAGGTAAAATCTATTGATAATTGGAATGAAGGGGAGACAATAGATGTCGAAGCTGAAGACTTGCCGTTCTAATAAAGTTAAAGTAAAGCTGAGAATTGCTTTGTTCCTCAATAAAGTGCTTGGATTTAGGGCTAAACCAATCCTAGATTTTCTAAGGATTTCCAAGTCCACTTTCTATCGGTACAGGTAACTCTCCTCCTTTACGGTTAGTTAATCTTTCTCCCCTGTTAAGGTTAGCAGGGGAGGAAGAGAATTTATGAGAAGAAAAACTGCTAATGTAAATTTAGAAAACAAGAAACATCCATATTATAAATGTGCATCTTGTGATAAGATAAAAATAAAGCATCCAAGGTTTTCGTGGGTTGGAATGATAAGTGGAAATAAAATATTAATATGTAGAGATTGTGCTTATAGGGAGGCTTATGGAACAAAATTTAGATCAAAAGCAAAAAAAGAAAAATGGCTTGAAAATGAGTAAACAAGAAATGACAAATAGAATTAATAATATGCTATCGGCAAAGTTAGCAGTTAGAAATTGTCAATATAAAATAGCATTAGAAGGTTTAAAGGCGATAGTTGAGTATGGTGATACTACAGTTGCAGAAAAAACTATAGAAGCTATGCTTGATTGTTTACCTGATAATTCATAGGTATATAGTGTCTTGCAGGACACAAAAGGATTAATACACCTTGCATCCGTATATACTAGAGATGAATACTGGCTGGAAGTTGCAGTATAAAAACTCCGTTTTGAATACATAAGTGAGAGGGTTTATATTTCGTGCTGTCATGTAAACCCTCCTATAATTAGGGTAGGTATCTTACCTTTCTTTTACCTTGACATAGTATGCAGTGCATTCGCACAGGTCGTTTCATTAGGATGCCTACCCAAATCTTTAAGGAGAGTATGAATAATAAAATAATAGATTTAATGCAAGAACGACTTGAGATAGGCTACAAAAGGTATGGCAAAACTGTTGATGAGATTATAGGTGATGGTAGAGATTTTGAGCAAGAGGCATTAGAGGAGATTTTAGATTGCTGTGTATATATTCTAGCTAGAATTTTAGAAATAAGAGAAAAGAGAAAATGAAAGATGAGTTTTTAGATATTCTTAAGTTTTTTATAGAAGAAAATAAAGAGTTGAAGAGAATCGTAAATCAGCAACATGAAATATTAACATCTTATTTGCCTATAATTGAAAAAAAGGAGGAATAATGCCAGTACCATTCTTTTGTGCAGTGTGCGATAAACCACTTATAACTAAGTGTAAAAATAAATATGCCACAATACATGAAAAATGCATGGAAGAATATTTAGATAAGAATAAGTTTATTATAGAAGATAAACCAAAAAGAGGCGAGAGAAAATAACTCTCAACTCATTAATGTAAATAAAGGAATAGTAAATGGAAAATAAAATAATGCCAAATTCCTCTAAAGCAGAGAGTGTATTGCTTGGGGGGATACTTTCAGATCCTTCAATATATGATAGTGTAGCAAACTATATTAATGAAGATGTCTTGTATGAAAACACAAACAAAATACTATGGAACAAGGTAGGTGAAATGATAAAGAATGGTTATCATGTTGATATGGTAACTGTCTCTGAATCTTTGACCACTAAAGAGAAGGCTAGTGGTTTAACTGCTTATTATATATCAGGTCTATTTGAACATAGAGCAGGTAAAGATACTTCAATAGTATATGCCAAGTCAATATATGAAAAATACTTAATGAGACTTATAGTTGAAAAGTCATCTACCATTCAATCATTAGCACAGAGTAGTCATAGTAAAACCTACGATGTATTAAGTGATACTCATTCACTTATAGGTGAACTTATAGAGATAAAGCCAGGTGAAGGATTTAATATAACTTCAACTATGGATGATGTTATAGCAAGTATTGAAACAGGTGAGACAAACCTTATAAAAACAGGCTTCCCAGGATTAGATGAGCTATCAGGAGGTATGACTAGGGGTGAAATTACTATAGTTGGTGGTAGACCTGGACACGGGAAGACCACCTTTACTATAAATATAATCAAAAATCTAATAGATAATGGTAAAAGAGTTGCCCTATTTAATAGAGAGATGACAAATGTTGAAATGCTTAAAAAGTTAATTGCCCTTGAAAGTGGTGAATTATCTTATGGTATGATTCGTAGAGGTGTGTTTGATATGGAAGGAGTTGCAGAGCTATCTAGGACTAAGCAATCTATAATAGATAAATATTCTTCTGACAAGTTTATAATGTTTGATAGGCTTAAAGATTTTAGCTCATCTGCCTCAGAAGTTAAAAAATTTAAGCCAGATGTAATTATAGATGATTATATACAGCTTATAAAACCTGACAACTACCAAGAGCAACGAAGATTGCAACTTGAAAAAATTGTTAATGATTATAAATGGTTAGCTAAATCAACCAATGCATCAACAATATTAGTATCTCAGTTAAATAGGCAAATAGAGAGCCGTAATACCCAAAGACCTATGTTGTCTGACCTTGCTGAAAGTGGGGCAATAGAACAAGTTGCTGAAAATGTATGGTTTGTTTTTTATGATTATAAAATAAACTTTGCTAAGAGCAAAATAGGTGCAAATGGAATAGAAATAATAGGATCAAAAGTTAGATATGGCAATTCAGGATCTGTCAAACTAGGTTTTGATGGAGATAAGGTGAAACTATATAATACAATCGAAGATTTTAAGGAGGCAAGAAGATATGTTTAATTTTGAAAAGAAGTTATTTATAGGAATAGATCCAGGTATGAATGGAGGTATATCATTTATAAAACCTGAGATGGATTCTGATTATGTTAAAGCTGTTAGATGTCCAAAAACAGCACATGAGATGGCTAGACTTTTAGAGGTAGGCATGGCTAGTAATGGCACAAATGCAAAAGATACCATTCTATTTATAGAGCATGTATGGTCCTTCCCTGGAGATGGAAGAGTAAGTGCATTTAGATTTGGCTATAACTATGGACTTTGGAAGGGAATATGTGCATCTCAAGAGATAGACATTTATAATGTTGCACCTAGAAAATGGCAAGGTTCATTTGATATCCCTGACAAAACAAGTGGAAGGGAAAGAAAGAGATGGCTAAAGGAACATGCAGAATCATTATATCCTAATATTAAAATAACTTTTAATACTGCTGATGCTATTTTAATAGCTTCGTATGCTAAGGATTTATATTATGATAGCATTAAGAATGGTGAGGAAATGCCTGAAGCTGAAACAGGATTAGACGTTATTCAATGATTGATATTATACTAGGTGATTGCATGGATATTATGCCTAAATATAAGGATAAGCATTTTGATTTGGCTATAGTTGATCCACCTTATGGAATAGGGGAGGATGGTTTGTCAAACCATAGCAGGGGTGGATTAGCTGAGCCAAAATTATATACTCCTAAAGATTGGGATAAATGCTCACCTAGTAAAGACTACTTTAATGAGGTGATTAGGGTTAGTAAAAATCAAATAATATTTGGTGCTAATCATTTTATAAGTAAAATACCATATGATAGTAGCTGTTGGATAGTTTGGGATAAAGATAATTTTGGAAATGATTTTGCTGATTGCGAACTTGCTTGGACTTCCTTTGATAGTGCTGTAAGGAAATATAAGTTCAGATGGAGTGGTATGCTACAAGAGGATATGAAAAATAAAGAGGAACGCATACATCCAACGCAAAAGCCTGTAAAGTTATACGAATGGATATTACATAAATATTCAGAATCAGGTCAGAATGTTATCGATACCCATTTAGGATCAGGATCTATAGCTATAGCCTGTCATAACTACGATATTAATTTAGTTGGGATAGAAATAGATGAAGAATATTATAATAATGCAAAGAAACGAGTAGACAACTTAACAAGACAATATAAATTATTTTAAGGGGACAAAATGAAACCATGTGAAATGTGTGATAGTTTAGAGGGTACTAGAAGAAAAGACAGTATTTATGTTTGTGATGATTGCAATGAAAAACATCCAAGAAAGGAAGATTAGTGAAAGTTTGTACAGGCTGTAAAAAGGAACTTCCTAAAAAGGAATTTCACTATCTAGGTAGAGGACTTAGGCATTCAAAATGTCATCCCTGCAGAAGATCATATGCAAAAGAATATCAAAAAAAGAGAAACAGGTTAATACATCAAAAACTATGGTAAAGGGGAAATAGATGAGTAAATATACATATAGCCATGAATCAGATTGGAAATTAAGGAATTTAAATAGGGTTGCTGAACCTAAATGTGAACAATATATTAAAAGAAGGATGCTGCCTTATGTTAGATATGGATTAGATGCTCTAGATGCTAATGTCCCAATGTTTAAGATCCCTAAAATCATTAGATCTGCACCTGATTTTATAGTCTTTAATGAAGATGATAAGCCTTATTTCTTCGAGGCAAAGGCATTTAAAAAGACAGTTAAGCTAAAGATAGAAGATTTAAAGTGTTATAGAGAGTGGAATAAACAAATGCCACTTAAATTCTTTTTTTATTATGTTGGTGAGGGAACATATTGTGAAGCAACTTTTGAGGATATTGTTAATATTGTGAAGAATCATAAACCTGAAATTAAATCTTATCCCGAAAGAGCTGATAATAAATATTACGAACTATATACTTCTTGGCTACCAAACTTCGTGAATTTTTAAATCAAATTCATATATTCCATTTGCTATTTGTTTAAATCTAAATGATTTTGGATCTATTTTACATATTGAAAAGCTATCAGAGTTATAATTAGAAGTGTCTGGCTGAAATATAAATGGAAGCTGCCCACCATTTGTCTTTTGAATAACTTGGCTATAAAAATCTTTAGATCCTGTCATGAGTTGAGAATGTGGTTGGGCATTCCTTTTATCGGAGAAAGAGAAGGTTTCATTCGAATTTGAAAAGGGAATTGGTGGGCTCTCTAGATTGGGATCATTAATTGTAGAATAGTAATCTTGAAGCATATGCTTTGGGAATAAGTCTGTATCCATTATATGTGAACATTTTATCTCCCAACTCCTTCTCCCACCTCTAGATAATTGTTTGCTTTCTAGTCCAAAATTCCCAAGCTCCCAAGGTCCAAGTTCCCCCCATGCAGGTGATTTCGAATATTTATGATCGCTTAATGTTGTGCCACCAGCAGTCTGAATAGATGTAATCCCATCATATTCATTGTTTATATTTAATTCTAATTCTACGCCATGAGGTAAATCATAATATTGTCCTAAAATAAGTGATCCCAAATAAAATCCTTCTGGATCATCTGCTCCATAATATGGAAAAACTGACAAGCCTATTGGGATATTGTCAAAGCTAGCTATACTGAAGCCTGGATATTTTCCAACTTGTTCATCTACAATTTCTGTGCTAAGTTGTATAAAATCTGCATTAACATTAATATTATTACGGATACTCTCATCCCAAGAAGGAGAAGATGAAAAATAATTTGCAACTATAACTTCTATTGAAAGCTCAGGACCATGACCTAATGCACATATAAATCCATTTCTAGGTGCTTCATTGCCCACTTCAATTGATGGGGCTTCTTGCCCCCAGTAATTTGCCAATCCCATATTAAGCCTGGATGAAACATCTGGGTGATCCTCATGGTGAGGATGAAGAAGGTTTATTTTATGGCTAGAATCTCCATTTTCACTTGCAAGATTTGGATAGTATTGCATGTCTACGGGAAGTGTACTAAACAATCTGATTGACTGCTTTAGATTGTATTTTAATGTATGCCCATGAAATATATTATGAGCCATCCCTTTTGATATCAACCATTCAATAATATTTAAATAAAATCTTGGAGTGGCAACTGTTTGATATGCCATTTACCAGACCTCCTTTACTGTGAAAGATATATCATAAGCATTATAATGAGATCTTTTTATTTTCAAAGTCTTTGCATCAATTTTACATATTGCAAAACCACTAGGAAGGTTATATGTGTTATCAGGTTGAAAAATAAAAGGCAAATGACCACCTAAAGTTTTATTCCAAACTTGAGAAAAGAAATTATTATCATTGTGAACATTTGTTACAAATTCCTGTCCACTTACAATATCTCCTTCGTTATATTGATTCCATCCAGTTGTCAAGTTATTACCAACAAAAGATACAGATTGATTTGGTCCAAAAACATCTTCCGTATCTAAATATGTAAAAGATATCTTCCAAACTCTTCTCCCTGGTACAGATAGAGGATCATATATATTTGAACTATAGTGAGTCGAGGTTTTACTATATGTGAGTCCTGCATCTATATTATTTTCATCAGTTACCATAATTTGCTCTTCACCTTGATAGTATTGAGACATTGCTGCAATATTAGAATATTTTCTTTCAAATTCATCTCTCGTTATTGGATTTTCTCCATTTATTCTATCAATATAATCCTGTCTTAAAAATTTAAATTGTTGAGATTGGATAAACTCTCTATATCCTTGAGAAGTGCTAACTAATTTTTGTGCATTTTGATTAAATGGATCACCCCCACCACGCCCTCCATAATGTATTTCCCATGGTGCGAACATTCCCCATCTAGCTTTTGAATTCCACATACGATTAGTAAGTTCAGAACCATTATAAGTTCTCCGTCTATCTTCTTCAAATTCAAAGCTCAATTCAACATTTAAAGTGGGATTTTTTGGCATTTCATACCAACTTCCAACAGACATAGCACCTAATTGTAATGGGTAAAAATAATGATCTCTGTTCCAACTAGCACCCTTATTTTCTATTGAAATATGAAGAAAATCATGATCTTGTGGCATTGTGTCATCGAATGTAACTATAGTGGATCCATCAAATGGTACACGTCGATTACCAAATTCATAATTTAAAACTTCTTCAGGCAGTATAATCTGACTACCTAAAGGATTTAAAGAGTCTTGATAGGTTCTACTCCAGTTAAAATCTATATATTGCAGTGCACTATTAGCAAAATTATGCCCAAGAAATGCAACATATTTATTTGAACCTGAATTAAAAAAAGATTCTTTTAGAGGGAATAAACATTTAAGTCTAGTCTTTCCTCTTAATACCTGCCCAGTAAGGCCATCCCAATAATTCGCATTCCCAAAATGTTGTGGCATAGATATAGGTCTAAGATATGCCTTTAAAGCCCTTCCAGTAATATAATAAGGACTACTAGGGTTTAAGCCTGCAATTCCTCCAACATCTGAAGCCCTTGTTTCCCCAAAATTTATGTTTTTTAAGTCCTCATATATCATATAAGCATCTGCATTATTGTTTTCTCCAGGACTTCCATCATCCCCTAGACCAGGATCTATATGATCATAAAAAGGAGAATAGTCTGTTGCAGGGGAATGCCCAATATAATATTCTATTTCTCTACGATATCGATTAGCATTTAACCATTGTGGAATATCAATATAGAACCTAGGGGTTTTAATTGCACTATAGCCCATTTTTACTCCTATTAAATCTAGCTCTTCGACTTCTAAAAGTTCCATCTTCTTTTTTAATATATGCCCTTCTCTCTCTATTACTCATAGTCATCATATTTTTAATAGTATTGAAATTTGCTTTTTGCATTTTTGCAGACGCTATTTCAAGCTTACTTAAAATAGAATTAGAAGATTTTAATATATGAGAGGTAATGCTTTTAGTTTTACCAGTTCTCATTATTCCAGTATGCAATTCAATATTATAATAACCATTATAGATTTGACCTCTTTTTAAAACCAAATCTCCGTTGAAATCAGATGAATGCAAATTATTTAAATATAATTGTCTATTAATATTAGTATTTTCATTTTCATAAAGATAATTTTCATTATAATCTTCAGAGTAAAAGGTCATAGACTCAGACTGAGAATTTAGATTTTCTGATAAATGTGAATATATATTTATTGAAATTGGAATTTTAACTCCATTTTCATCGACAATCTGTACACTTTTTATTTTGAAAAGTCCTGTATATTTAAATAAATCAGTTAAATAAACTTTTTTACTATTCAAAGGAGATATAATTAATTTGTTTAATTTTGAAATTAATATAAAATCTATAGAATTATATAGTTCGAAGAGTGCTCTACCTTCATACTCAATAAAGACAGCCCTTGCTTTATCAAATCCTGTTAAATAACAATTTCCACCATTATAATGAAATCTTATACGATTATGGTCTGGAAAAACACTTGCTATAGGAACTTTACTCATAATAATCTCCACATTTAGACCTTCCTTCAGCCATACAATTAACCATTTCTACAATATCTACATCATTATAATCAAAATCACTATTAATAAGATTCATAAGGTCTAACAAGCCTAATGGGTTATTTCCACCATTAGACATTAAGTTTGGTGGTAAATGCTTTTTCTTTTTATGATCTATTACAACTGATAAATCTCCCATTAATATAGAAACTACACACCAATCATACATTTCCGTACCATCTTCTAGTTCTATTGTAAATTCTATTTTATACCAAATTACTGTAGAATCTGTAAGTGGGTTGAAAACACCCGAATCGAAAAATATATCCTTTTGAGCAAGTGCATACATAGGGTGGTCAGATGCTTCATTCCACTCCCATAATTTCTTAAAATCGAATGATATTAATTTTTCACCTAAGGTATCATTTGGCTCGAAATAGCTTATACCCCAAGCATCAAAACCTTCTTGATTATTTTCAAGTAGACATGGATAGTTAGTAGCTACTGCATCTTTATCCATTTCAGTAATCATACCATCATGAATGTTTTCGTCATAAATAACATTATCATCTAATTCATTTATAGCCCATATTCTTTCTTTATAATCCCAATGTTCTGCCACAATATCGATAGCATTCCCTGCATATTCAGGTCCCCATCGATTATCATTAGGTCGAACTCTAACTTCTTGAGTGCCCTCTTCCATCCAATGCAGATACCCACCCCCATATGCTGTTGGTAGATCTTGATTTTGACTACTAAACATCCATGCATAGTTATTCCACTCTACATCATTAACAATATTGCTTTCCCAATACCAACCTGTACTATATAGTATTCTATTGTGAAATCCAAAATCATCTATACCAGACTGTGCATAACCTGGCGAACCATATAAATCATTGCTATATGTAATATTAGCATAGTCAACCTCTCCCATCCAAGAGCTAGGGCTTTGATAGAAATGTACAGAATTTATTAATCCTTCTCTAATTTTTATAGTTTTAGGTCTTAATCCACCCTTATTCTCAAAAAGATATATGTATTTATGCCTTCTTAAACCAAGATAATCTGCCCAAAAATAAAAATCTGCTTGACTATAATTTTCATTTAATTCTTGATCAGATCTCCACCTGCCAGGACCGTCGTCTGCACCCCAACTAGGGCCCCAATACCATAAAGCATCAGTCTCACCTGCAGAAACAGATGGTGAGCTTTGATTCTCAGATGGGCCTATAACTCCTGCAAACGAATTGCTTGAATTATGACAAGGATCTGATATATTTAATGTATCTACGATCCTAAGATTAGGATTTGGATAGCAAGACCTACTACCTCCGATTATTTTTGGAAAATATTCAGACTCACCATTTCTCCATTTTTCATATTGAAGGAAAATTGCATGGCCGTGATATTTAAAGAAATCAGAATTAAGGGTATTAGGATCAGCATTAGTATCATATGCACATTGCTCTCCGTATATATTCCTAGTAGCAGTAGGAGCATTATCAGGTCTCACAATCCAATAAGCATAATCACCTCCAGTTTGCCTTATATAATCTTCTTCAGTTATCTGTTTTTTATTTAAATAATAGCTAATTGAATCTAAATCTTCTAATCCACAATTTTCTAATAAACCTGCTTGGGCAGCATCATACGGACAGAAATCATCATCACAATTTAAAAACTTACAACATTCTTCAAAATTGCCATAACAAAATTCTTGCCCTACACCTATCGGTGACATTGGATCTAAATTGTTAAGTAAACTTTCCCACTCTTCCTGCGTGCCTGTAGTTTCTACTTGAAGTGGATCTATATATAGCTCCCATTCTGGCCATGGTCCATTTATAGACCACTCCAAAGAGCATCCACAAATATTATTATTAAAACAATCAAGTGCAGAACAATGAATTTCCCCATTACAACATACATATTGCTTCCCTGGTCCACCACAAATACCACATTCGTCATACTCTGCAAGCCCTCCACAAACACCATAACAATCATACCAAGTTGTACCTCCTGGTATACCTAAACAATCAACAGGACAAGTAGCCTCATATTCTTCAGTTCCAGGTTGGGGGCAGATTGTGGTTGGGAATCCTGGGTAATAATTTGTTATTACATCATCACCATAACCATCACTATTAGCTAGTAAAACGAATGATGAGAAATCTTGACAACCATTACTTTGATCGCAACACACTTGTGCTACATCACAAGATCCATCATCAACTCCAGATTGACTAAATAGAGACCATTCTGAGTATTCTAAATTTCCTTGACTACTCCAAGAATCATATTCTATAACTCCCATAAAATTACAAGCATTGGGATTGGTGCAACCAACATAACTAAAATGACTTGTACTTGCCCATTGTGCTTCTGGAGTAGAATAATCAGGTTGTCCATAAAATCCTGATCCCCCTGGGAGTTCTTCTCCTTCTAGACCTGCATCAATCTCACCACTCCAGCCACTATGACCAATTGTATTAGTTATACTTTCATGTAATTGAACAACTTTCATCTTTACATTTGTTAAAGTTTTATTAACTTCAGTAATAAGGAATCTATTAAAAACTGTTTGTCCATTTACCCTTCCTGCATAATTTCTCCCTTTAGGAGTTCCTATATTAAATGGATTAATATTATGCAATCTCTGGTCAAAAGCAATTATATCACCAACTTCATATTTAATTCCAGTAGAGATAGGAAGAGTTAGATCAATAATTAAATGTTGATTAATATACCATGTAAGTAAAAATGGAGCAATCTTATCGTGATCAATACCAGAAGCTCTAGAAGAATTTCGAGTTGTATTGGTTTGAGATTGGTAGCCATTTACACCATACTGCCCCTCCTCAAGACCTTGAAATATTTGAATGTATTTTTTAACTTCTTGGTCTAATATTAATTTTTTATATTTTGTAGAATCTGTATTTCCCTCTTCATCTTTACTATTTATACCATAGTAATTAGTATCATAATTTGAATTTATTACAGTAGGAAAATCATCTATTGTAATAGTATCTATAGACATTGCTCGATCTTCAGTATGGTGATAGTTCCCATGGAATTCGATTGCCTGATAAACATCTTCTATTGGAGTTCTTGAAAAGGTAAAATCAATTACATCTTTAGCTTTAATTAAGTTATAATTATTAGTATTATAATCTGGAATTTCAATATATCTAAATTTACCATCATTACCATATCTTGCTATAAATGGCATAAGAGATGTAAAATCTTCAATAAATTTTCTAGCAGTTATACGCTTAGATATTATTTGACTTGAGTTATAGCCAAGAGAATCGATAGGTATTTCTATATTAGTTAAATCTTCATTACATTCTTTTGTTAATATATTAGTTATAATACTTGTAGCTGGAATCTCTCCATTGACACCCTCTTCATAGTATAATCTTCCACGAACTCTACCGTAAAAATCAGAGGACATAAAGTCTTCTAATAGATATATAACCCACATTACTGGTAAACGTCTAAATCCAATACTTGTAATAAGCTGTATATCCGATAAATCTGATACGGTTGAATGGGTAAAATGGCAAGTTGCAGCAACACTCCAATTTGTTTCATATGTCTCAAACACATAATTCTGCCAATCTAGAATATGTTCCTCAGTAGGATTTTCAAAGTCATAATCATTCCAAAAGGAATATGTTAAAGCTTCTCTAACTACAGGAAGATAAACCTCCTTATGAGCCGTATATATATCACTACCCTCTGGGAAAGGAAAGTCAAGATTTTCCGTACTGGGATCAAAATAATCTTGATGGTTAAATCCACCACCAGTATTCCAACCATCAGCAGTTCCTTGACTTTCATCGTAAAGATCTCCGAACCAAACAAATCCTGCCCCTGGATCAGAACCATCATAGGAAGACCTACTATCTACTATTTTCCACCAAGACTCCCCTTCAGCTTGGTTATAAGCAACTTGATATGTTCCAGTATTCCCATAAAGTTCGTACTGTTGATCTAGCCAGAATCTATTCCCATAACGACTTGAATCATACACACTAGGTCCAACGCAACATGAAAACGGTAAAGAATAACTATCAAAATCAAGAGGAGCAGGTGTAAGGTGCTTCCTTCTAACACCATGCTTGAGGTATTGAGTATACTGCTCTATAGCCTCATCGTTTCTATAATAAGTAAGAGCTTTTTGTAAGCTAAATTCACTAAATCCACTTTCATCATCTGGATCGTCAACTCCCCATGGAAAGCTAAAATCCATATCTAAGTGTAAAAAACCTTCTATATATGGAACTAAAGAGCTAACTTTAGGAAGGCTGTCCCATGTAAAGTGAACTTTATATTGATTAGCTGTTTTATCAAAAAACCAAGAATTCTTCTTCTCTAACTCCCAACTCTCAGCATCAGAAGGAGGATTGCTCCATTCAGCTCTTTCATATTTCAGACCTAATAACATCCACGGAGTTTTAATGGCATCATAATGAGTGCTAGTTATTTCACTAGCTGGATATAAAACTCTTTGAAATCTTTGATATTGAGGGTTGTCAAAAGTTTGGCTAGATCCGTTATCGGCAGTATATGCTTGTGCAGTACTATACTGTTTAAAATCAGTTTCTTCTATATTATCTTTATGGTCAAATAACTTATAAGATGAAGGGGTATATGTCATAAATACAATAGCGTTATTATCTGCTAGTGGACTATGATTATACTCGTCAATTTCAGGCCAAAGGTCTCCTTCCACTCCATCATCCCATCCTGCCCCATAATAACTGGTTGTGCCTTTTTCTAAATCCCACCCTTGATATATTTTAATTGCAGTTTTATCATCTGAGAATGCCCATTGTAACCCACTTTTATAGTCTAGAGCATAACCCTTTTTTCTTGCGTCATGTGGAACCCACATATATTGACTATCTGAATATATTTTTAAAGTTCTATGCCCATACCAACTTCTTGGACCGACTCCATACGGATCACACTTAGAATTAAACCAATCAGGATCATCTTCTACAAATTGAACACTTGGATCAGAATCGGCAATTAAATAGGTATTGGTACCCTCACCATGAGAAGCAACCAATGGAGCAGCATCAGCATAGCCAAAAACAATAGGTACTGGGACTTGTTTATATTTATCAGTAATACTAGTATTTGTTATATTATGTTCTTGAAATCCAAATTGATTTATAGTCGAAGGTATCATTTCATCTAATACCTGATCAGTTCTATCTTCAGCAGTAATAGTTATTGTATCTTTTTGATATTTAAAATTCTTAACAACACCATTAAATAGTAAAACTGCATTATCAATATGTAAATATGTAGTATCTGCGATCCAATATATTTGTATAGTTTTGCCATTAATTGAGCCTATTTTATCTGCAAATCTTGATCCATTATATTCAGCATTGCTAACTTGTAAGTTCATATTGGAAATTTTCATTTTCCTATTTCTTATATCAATAGATTCCTTTATATTAGGAATATTTATTAGCAATGGTAGGTAATTAAATATATGGTCTTCATTCATTTCAGGATGGCTAAACTGATCTATATTCTCATTCTCCCTATAGGGATAGTACTCAAGTATAGAAACAGGCTTTGTAGATATCCTAATCCCTTGATTACTATCTACATCATGTCCTACAATAGGGGTAAATCCATAACCCTCAGGAGCATTCTCATTAAGATCTATACCTGGGGATGGTTCATCCTTACCTATAACAACAAAAGGAATTAAGCTTGTATTTGCAGATATTACCTGCTCTTCAAATTTAGGTGGTAGGCTGATCATATACAGGTCCCCATTTATCTATTGGGCATTTTTGATTTGAAAGTTGAGCTTTAATTTTCATAAAACATCCACATTTCTTACAAGTAGTTGTAGATTTTATATAATGTTCACAATTATTGCATTCATTTAATCTTGAATTAACTATAGACTGATCTTTCAATCTAAGATGCTTAAGTTTATCTAGCATATTGCTTTTATTATAAGGAAATTTTGCCTCTAGCTTTTCTATTTCTAGTGGCTCAGCAATAGAAAGTTGATATGTTCTTACTGCAAACATTACCTTCCTAAGAGCCTTCATAATATAAATTGTTATTTTTAGCTTTAAATTAACCAAAATCTACACCCCTCCTTACAGCATTCCTAATTTGTTCAGCTAACTGATCCTCCACATAATCTTGAGAAAGAACATTCCCACTTATATTTACAGTAATAGGTGCTGTCCCACCTTCATTCATTGCATTTAAGGTTTCAACCCCGAAAGATCCAACAGCATTTCTACTCATTACAAATTCACCTCTTTCAGCCTCTATCATAGTTCCACCTCCATGGTGCCTATTCCCACCAACAAGACCACCATATTCATAGCTTGGTGCTGTTTGCTTTTCTATTTGAGCAAGTCCCATGAGATTTGCAGCAGCTATCACACCAATAGGAACTAAAGCAGCAGGCCATCCATATTGTGCATAAGATTTAGCAGTTGAAACAGCCCAATCAGTATATAATGCTGATCTTGCAGCATCTTTCTTCTGCTTAAAAGCTGCTTGTCTATCTGGTAATGATTTCTTTCTAGCCTCGTCTTCCATCTTTTTCATTCGTCTATGATCATTACGAGCAGCTGCAATTTTATATTTAGAAGTTTCTTTTATTCTACTTATATCATTCTGCATTTGTGCATCAGCACGCTGAATTGCCTCTTGTGCTGCTTGTGCCTCCCATTGTTGAACCTGCTTAACTAAATCTCCTAATCTATTTAGAGCATCTGCATTAGCTGCCATAGTATTTGTATGCTTTTCTCGTTCTGTTATAGTCTGTTTTATTAAGCCTACTTCAGCCTTTCCAGAATTAACAAACTCATCATAAGTCATGTTCATTTTTCTAGCTGCCTTAGCCCATGCATCTTTAACCTTTAAATCGACTTTCTCTGCTTGAGTTATCATTCCAAAGCTCTTCTTAAATTGATCCATAAGACCAAGTTGATCACTATATATAAGCTGTTCCTTTAGCATCCATTTTCTAATTTTTTTCCCTTCAATGGTAAAGTCTGCCTGAGCATCCTTAGTCCTTTGAAGAGAGGCAGCCATATCATTATAATGTTGTATAATTTTTGCACTTGCAGTCGCTTGTTGTGTTTTTATTAAATCTTTACTTACCTGTGCTTTACCTTCTAATAGAACTATATGGTCTTTCTCCCCTGCAATAACATTTTTCAGAGTTGCAATGTGTTCTCTGGTTGTAACTATAATCGTATTAACCTCATCTTTATAAGATTTATTACTTTCTGTTAATTCTCTAAGTCCAGGTATTAATTCATATATTGCATCTTTTTCATCATCAAGGTCGTCTGCCCTTCTTTCCCATGGATCCATCCTAAGTGCATCAACTCTTGCATCTTGTAAGTTTTTTAATCCAGTTTCTAAATTTTTAAGAAGCTTTTCTTGCTCTACTATAGCAATATTGTATTCTTCTGCCATGGCCAAAGCGTTATCATCAGATATACCTGCTAGGCTTTCCATATATTTTACATTTGCATTTGCAGCTTCTATAGCTCCAGATCTAACATCTTTTAAAAATCCTGCCGTTCTTGCTAATGCTGGTCCAAATATTGTAGCTAAAGTACCTGCAACCATTACATATGGATTAGCCCTAACAGCTACATTTAATGCCTTTTGGGCAACAGTTGTTAAAGCTGCTTTCTTGCCAAGAGCATCAAGGGCCATAGTATGTAGTCTATGGGCTGCAGTTGCAGCACTTGTAGTTATTCTAACACCTACCATTGCTGTTCCAAATATTAATAGCCTTGTTGTCCAGTCAGCAACGCCTTTAGCGTCAAAACTTTCAAGGAAAGATCTCATGCTATTAGTAATAGATAAAATTGTTGGAGCAATAGTTCCACCTATTAATTCTCCAGTATCACCTAAGGCCATATTTAACTGCTGTACCTGCCCAAGAGTTGATTTTTGAATTATCTTTGCAAGGCCACCATATTGCTTTTCTGCTGCCTTTAAAATAACTGCTTGAGCTTTGCCAATCTTATTTAAAGCTGTAAAATTCTTAATTTGTTTTTCCTGTGCTGCACTTAAAGAGAATCCTACTTTTCTAAGTGCTCCCATATTCCTAACAGGATCTTGCAATGCTTTAGATAACATTGTTGTTGAAGATTTTAGCTGATCTACTGTAGGTATTCCCATCGCCAATGAGGTTGCCATATCGTTCATAGCCTTCATAGCTCTTGGAAATGTCTCAGCCCCTATTTGATCATAAGTAAGCATTAATCCTGCCATTTGCAAGTTTACTTCATCACCGACAACACCATTTCTTTGTAATTCTTCTGTAAGACTTTTAATAGATTCAAATGAGACCTTTGCAGCTCCGTTTGTAGCCATTAAAGTTCCTAAAACTTTTAATTCTGCTGCCTCTTGATCGCCATATGCTTTTACAAGCCTCATAATAGACTGTTGATATAAATTGATAGCAAACGCAGCTAACAACATTTTAGATCTAAATACTGCCAAACTATTCGACTGAAGTCTAAGATGTTTAGTATTAAGAATAGCTATAGTCGTACCATTCTTTTGAGCCATTGTAAAACGCTTATAATTTCCTGTTAATATTGGATATGCTCTATTTAATCTTTCAACAGCTTCTTTTTGTCGTTTTAAAGCTTCAGTATTTTTTTTATAATTAAAAAGGTCTAGTTTCTCAAGCTGTTGCCTTTGTAATTTAGCTTTTAACTCTCTCTCTTTACGTTCTTTCCGTAAGCCATCAGCATTTTGCTTGATCTGTCCTTGAAGATTTAGCCTCGCATAAGTTTCATCTTTAACACCTTTTATTGTAGTTTGAAGAGCATTAAATAAACCTTTTGTGCTAGTTTGAGTAGTAGTTAATCTTTTTACCAAAGATGCCATAGCCTTATCAAGCTGCTTCTGAGCTCCAGCCATAGTTTGAAGTTCTTTTGTGGTTGGATTTACTGCCTTCTGAACAACCTTAGTTGCATTGGCAAGATTTAACATTCTCGTTTTCAGACTTACAATAGGATCAGCCATTTTTCGCCTCTTTCATTACTTGTGCTTCTTTTCTAGCAAGAGCATTTTTAATTAAAAACATCTTATCAACCCACTTTTTTGGCTGTTCGCCATAAGATCCTTTATAAGGAGAAATCCCAAGATCCTTGCAATAAATATATTTTTCAATATCTTTTTTAGAATTTGGATCAAGCAAGGCATTCATACATGAAAAAAAAGGCAATTGCTTTGATACTGATGTTGCAATATCTAAACCACCACCTTGTTGTTTATTCAATTCTTCAGTCTCCTTAATAATCAACTTAACAATTTCATGAACATCCTCATTAGAATAAAAAGACTTAATTTGATATTTCCCATCAATCATAATGGGAACTTGTGCTTCATACGGAAATTCGTGATAAGTACAACCCTTACACCATCCATCCAATTGGATGCTTAATTGTAATGCAAGGGTTTCTATTCCCCCAGAATTTGATATTCCTGTATTAAGCCTACAAGTTCATTTTTTTCAATTTCATTCAACTCCATCAAGCACCTATCAGAAAGATGACCTTTAACATTGAAACTAAAATCTTTAAATTCTCCACCAGCAATCCCTCTCCTTATCCAGGCTGTTCTAGACTTTGAAACATTTCGAACACCAGTAACGTCACCATTTTCATTATATTTTATCTCTGCAATATCAGAACAGAAATCAACATCATCAATGGACATTTCCTTAAGCTTGACCTTTCTTCCAGTTGAAAGCTCAACTTCACCTTTTTTATTTATTGCTATTTTTTCCGTCATCTATTTTCTCTCCTTTTTTTACTTTAGGCTTTGATCCTGATATTTTATTACCAGAATCATCACATTTAAAAAATCCCTTTTTTTCATAATCTTCTAATTCAGAATCTTTTATAGCTACTATTTTATAAGTGCCTTCTCTAGTTACAAACATACTATCTCCTTATATTATACGTCTAAGACAAACTCAGCAACTGAATCACTGCCTGCATCCATAACTTTTGCTTCATAGTTAACCATAGACACATCATCGCTTGTAACCTCTACTGATGTAAATTTCATCTTAGGGAAGAAAAATCCAAAATGTGCAGCAGAATCGGCATCGGTAAAAGAGCCATCTGCAAGGGCTATATCTGAAAGCAAGGATAGTCCATATGAGTTGCCACCAGTATCACGATGAGCTTCTAACATCAAATCTGTCTCATTATCATATTTAATACTTCCTGATGTTGTCATGGTAAATTCAGGAACCTGCTTGGCAACCAATTCTGGTTCAGCATTAGAACCTTGAGCACCAATAAATGAAGTTGGTGATTCAAGCGTAACACTTACAGTACTTATTAATGGCTCTATATCCCCATCACTTTCACCACTTGCATCATAAACACTAAATAATTTATTATTCATATCGGGTAAGAATATTTTAGTTGCACCAATAGCTGTAGCACCAGTTGTTGTCATATTACCTTTTACTGGTTGAAAGGCTGATTGAAATGTTGCTTCGTAGTTAAATCTTCCAGCAGCTGAATTCATATCTGCACTTAAAGTTAAACTTGTAATAACACATCCATGAATCTTATAACCATCACCAGTTGAAGGTGAAACAAATCCAACTGAAAGAGTTCTTGAATAATCAGTTGCAGTTGCAGGTGTATCAACATCACTTCCTGCAACATCTGTTTTAGTTATAAGACTAGAGCCAGTTGAATGGCAATTCCAACCTGTTGGTATTGATAATACGCTATTATTAGATCCTAGTGTTGCTTCCTTGCCACATACATTTTCAAGTAATATTGGTAAGTCATTAGTTGTTAATCTTCCTGAAAGTGAAAATTCAGTAACAACTCTTCTTGTTGATGAGTATATTTGCTGAAACTGAGCAACACGACCAGCACCCGTTCTCATTTCAAACTCTTGAACTGGTGCAAATGTTGGAGGGGCTGCACTTTCAACATCTAGTCTTTGAAATTCGCCTGCTGTTGTGTTAAAACTTCCACAACCAGTAGATCTATTATCACAAGCAACATAAACTTCAAATTCCTTTCCTGAATATAAATTAGTATTTAATGCCATAGTTTTTTCTCCCTATAATTAATCAAGGTTTCCTGTGTGTTGACATTTGAAATCCCAAACAACAAGATATTCATTCTCTTCACCTTGATTTAAAGTACAAGTATCTAATCTGCAATTTAAAGCTTGAGTATTATCTGCGTCTGATCCCTTATCTAATGTCATTATCATATTGTCATGTATTAAGGCTTCTATTCTGGATACGTATCTCAGTATGTGGTCTAAAGAAGCTCCTTTAATGTTTGCATCTCTAAAATGATAGCTTATGCCTATTTCAAATTCTCTTGTTTCTGCATGAGACATATAATCAATAAGCTCTGATCCTAATGGATCTAATCTTAAATATTGATTGCCTGCATTTGCCGATGCACCTTTATAAACCTTCAATGAGCCTTTAAATTCATCCCTTAAGACACTTTCAAGTTTATCTAGGATTTTCTTCCAATTATTTGTAAAAGTTATAGCCATAATTTAAATTCTATTTTGTATAATAAGCAAGTTAATATCTTCGCCTTCCAGCACTCCACCCTCTAGTCATCTTTACAGATCTTACTACAGGATTGTCAACTTCTTCACCTCTTCCATGAACTTCAACTTCCCAAGTATCTCCTGATGTTGCTGAAGAATCAAAAGAAGATCCTGCAAATCTAATTTGAAGCCCTCCAGCTAAAGCTTGATAATCACCATTTATAATTTCATCGTCTACAGTCTTATTACCTTCGTTAACTCCAAGCTTATCTGCATCTTTAACCCAGACAGAATACTTTCCAACACCAATAGCTCCACTTGTTGTAATTTTAACCTTAATAACATCATAGGTTCCACCCCATGAACCTCGTGTATCTACTGGTCTAATTGCACCTGATATAGTTCCAACCTCTCTTAATACACCTTTAGATGAATCAGCAGTATTTTGATGCGATAGCTTGGCTTGACCACCATTTAATAATTCAAGATTAAAATTATATTCTTCTTCAAATTTTTCAAGCATAGTATTTGCAGGATCGTAAGCCTTTATAAGAAATGAAACGGATATAAGGGCAACAGTTCTTACGATAAGGTAGTCATAGTTGCCCTCCTTATCCTTCCATTGATCCCTTGGTAGCGTAGCATCAACCCTACTGTCAAAAAATCTTGAGGCATTTTTCATAATTCTAGTTATAAGATCTTGATAATCCTCACCAGCTTCCATAAGCTTATCATTTGGGTTGTAACCAGAATGACAAAAATAAAGAGCATCATTGCCAGAATCATAATACCATTCTCCATTTGAATCTACATCACCTGCCGATGTTTGAGCAGATCCTAATTTTGCACCATCGACAAATAGCTGAGTAACTAAACCTGAATTATAAGAAACATACTGATTTGATACACTTGTTAATTCCCATCCATATACAGCCTCTTTAGAATCATAATCATTTATATTAGGAAATATATCTTCTAAATCTCTTTGTGTACAATATGTTGCTGATGTAGCCATAGCTATCTCCTACGTTTAGGTTTTTTTGATTTCTTTTTTTTATATTTAGTCTTTGGCATTTAAGGTGTAGCCTTAACTCTAATTGCACCATTCCATTTTTGACTTGGTGTATTGGCAAAAATACTTTTAATAGAATTTGCTCTGCTAGTTGCTGATTCACTTAATCTTCCTGAGAATGCACTTGTATGTAAACAAGAGTAAACAAATTCAGCATTAATAGGAGCTCCATTAAGCTCAATCCTTCCTGTTTCATAATTAATTCTACCTCCACAAGCACCACTTATATTACCAGCTCCATCATCATAAGCAAATATACCAGTATTAGGTCTTTGTTCATAAGTAATATGGTCATAGAAGAAATCATCTTCTAATTTTGCAGCAATAGCATCATTTATAGAGGCTAATATAGGGATTCTTCCGTTTTGTTGAGCAAACAATCTCACACTAGCACCTGCCCCACTTGTACCTGCAGTTAAAGCTATTGCAGAGGTTGATAGATGTGATCTACTTGTAAAAACAATATCACCATTTATAAATTGAACATCAGCACCCTTTTCAAAAAGATTAGATGAAGATGTGATAAATTTTGTATTCATAGCAGATTGCATTTTTGCTAGAACACCATTCAATCCTCCTAAATCAGTATTTGTACTATCTACAGTAAAACTTATCTCTTCTGCACTTGATCCGTCTATTGCAATTTTAAAGTAATAAGTCGTTCCAGCTGTAAGCCCTGAGCTTGTACTTGGACCGATACCTGTTAATCCGAGCTTTTGAAATCCTGGAGTGAAAAATTTAATAGCAATAGAACCAGGTGTGATGCCTGATGGACCAGAAGAACTTCTACCTAGTCCGAAAAAATTATGAGATAAAAAGTTTCCATTCGCATCTGTCCTAGCTATAGAATATTTATCAAATTCATGGTGGGCATTGAAAAATGGAAATCTAATATCTGGAGTTCCTGAGTGAGAAGCGTTAGTTGTTCCATACTTTCCTCTTGCACATCTAATATCACCCTCAACTAGAGATGAACCAGTTGGATCATCTTCATATGTTCCAAGAACTTCTAAAACTTCATTTTCTATTCTAATTAAATCTCCAACTCTAATAGGCTTTGAATTTGCTGAAGCTGATACAGTAACGCCAAAATTTACTGGATCAGTAGTGTTACTTAAAGTGTCATTTTTAACATCTGCACCACTATCAAGATACATATCAGAACTAGGTGTTGCATTGTCTACTGCCGTTCCTCTAACCATTGCAGTATCAGCACCAGTAGCTATTACAGCTCTGATTGGAGGAAGAAAAGATTCGCCAGGCATTAACATTACTTGTAAATATTCAGTTCCAGCTACAGCCGTATCACTAGAATAAGTTTCATAGCCAACCATTACATTTAAAGGAACTGGTCCAATATTAGAAACCGTAACTTTGCTTGGCATATTTGACTTAGCATTAGCTGATGGCAATTCAGAAATTGAAAAAACTTCATCTGATTGAGTAGCTGAATAAACTACCTTTTTACTTTTTACCATTCCACCCTGCACAGTTTGTCTTCTTCTGCTCCTGGCTTGACCTCTATTTATTGTACCATATGCCATAATTATCTCCCTACGTTATATTAAATTTTATTGTTGCATTAATAGATATTGGATCTGTACTGTCAGATTCAACAGTCAAAAGCAATATTTGATTATTAGTTATACTTTTATTATCTGAATCAATAGTTAATGATGATAGCAATATTTTATCTTCATTCATATCTGCAAGAGCTCCACCATCAGCTACAACTAATCCACTCGATAGATCACCAGGATTAGATCCAGTATCTATATTATATTTCATTAAATGGAAATTTAAAGCATCTCCAGAAGCTTGAGAGCCACCTGCCACAATGCTAACTGCCTCTATTGTTATAGCATCTACAACATGCCAATATAAATTGGCAAAATATATAGAATCATCTTGAGCACTTATGTCAAGTGAAGTTGATGGATCTGTTCCGTTTCCTAAGTGCTGATCATCTGAAGATGATACAACAAATTTATTTGCATTAAAAGGGATGATCATATGATATCCTGCAGCTGGAGTTATATTTTGAGCAGAAAAATAAACATAATTTCTGTTAACTGAAACTTGACCAACTCCTGCTAAAACATCATTATTTGATGTATCAACAGTAAGTAAGGAGGCTCCTGATAAAGTTTTTACATTAAATGTTGTTGAAGAATTTGTATTTTCAGGCTTTACGTTTAAATGATTCTTAGACAAAGATATAGAGGTATTTTTACCATCTCCATCTTGGACATTTCTTGAAGTGTTATCTATCCCAGTATTGCCTGATTGATTTATTCCAAATAAATTTTTATAATAACTTGCAAATGTTTTTCTAGTAAATGTTGGCATCTATTCTCCTGTTGTTATTGTAGTTGGTAAAGCTATTGCCTTTACTAATATAGGTGGATAATGCAGTCCCGTAGTTCTAAAATTTCCGTGATTAATATATGCAGATGAAGCCGAAGACGATGCAGCTATATAATATGTCAATTCATCTCCCGATGTTAATCCTGTTACAGCAAAAGGTATCGTTACAAACTCTCTATGAGAATCCACACTATAATTTGAACCAGCATCATAAGTGTGCATATCTGCTACCTCAGAAAATGTTGTTCCACTTGATAAAGCAAAATCTACTGTCTTGTTGCTTACATTAAGATAGCAAGAACAGACAATTTCTACATTCCCTGAAGGTGGAACTGTAAATGTAACACCTACATTGGTTCCATGATTTGTTTGTAAAACAGTCATTGAAGTCCCAATCGTTATTTGATTATCAGCACTAACAGTTCCATCGTTTTGTATTCTCGTATAGCCCAGTATCATACCAGCATAAGCACTATTAGCTGAACTAAATTCTGTTCCAGCTTTTTTCATAATAAAATCACCTGTTGCAGAATCTGTAGTAATATCACCATCAACATCTAAGATGAAATGTGCATCATCATTTCCATCATCATCTACCGTTGCCAATGTAGTGGCTCCATGTGTAGTTGTTGAAAGCTTACAATAATCTCCAGTATCTAACAGGCTCATCATCTTTATCCAGCCTGTTCCAGTTTGACCATTATTAATTTCCATTGTTGTTGTTCCTGCCGATTGAACATATATATTTCCAGATGAGGCTAAATCAAAATAAGCTTCACCATCAACATCAAAGGTTAAATTTGCAAGATTTGAATCTCCATCAACCGTCTCTAGCTTTGTAGCACCATTAGTAGTAGTTGAAATCTCGCAATAATCTAAACTATTAGCACTACTATATAATTTAAAATCAGGAAAGCCATCAGTTATCTTAGAATACATCCCAAGATTAGTATCAGCACCAGCCACAACATTTTTTATTCCTATATTAGTAGTGCCATTCCCATTAGTATGACCATCAAGATTTAAATCTATACCAAGTATATCTGAAGATCCAGCAGAATCAGATCCACCTTCTAAGGTTAAATCTGCATGTAGACCAGTTAATGTATTTGTTAAAGGTGCAGGTTCACCAGTAGTAAAATCGCCATGAAGATCTATAAGATTTATTATATTTCGATAGCTTGATCCATCTGTTTTGTCAAAATCTACCTTTAATACAGAAATATCTTGAGAAGAAGTTGAATGAGTGTCATTCCAATCTAAAAGAAGGCTTTTATGTGTCATAGTAGTTGGTGCAGACTTAACTACACCAGAAACCTCTAAATCACCTCTAATTCTTGCACCGTGATCAATTCTTGCAACTTCTAAAGAGCTTTGAATCCCAGAGACCTTTACATTACTATATTCTGTAGTGAGGTAATCATTACCCCCTAAAGATAGGTCATTTTTTATAGTTGGATCTGATTTTGAGTCTCTATATTTAGGCAAAAGTCTTTATTACCTTTCTTATTTTAGCCCAAGCCTTGTCATCTTCTTTTGACTTAGTTGTTTTTACTATGAAATCACCAACGAATAGCAAGAGTCCTATAGAACCATGCTTCTTTAATAAGCCTTTTAAAAAAAGTTGAATCATTTCTTACCTACAACTTTCTTCACTCCGTTCCACACAACATCTAGTAAAATATCATCGTATTTTGTAGGAGATAATTTAACTAACTTCTCGGCAATAAAAAAAGCTGTTAAACATAAATCCCAATTACTAATTATCCATTCCATTTGAATCTCCTATCTATCTTTATTTTTAAGTCCATTAAATAGTTTTATAAAAATATCTTTAACCGTATTCATGGCTGTTAAAGTCTTCTTGCTATCATCTTTAGCTATTCTATTACTATCAATTAGCTTGACCGTAATATCATAAAGATTCTTTATATCAGCTTTAACTTCCTTAGTTACAAATTTTATTAAATACATTAGGGCATATGCTAGCCCTACTGAAACAGCAATAGGCACGCCTAATGTTTCTACAATCTGAAGTACATCCATTATACATTCCCATCAATTATCTCACCCCATAAGGATGTTTTACCCTTAATTATCTGTATTACATGTACCGTAAAATAACCCTTCTCAAAGAAATCTACAATAGCAAATGCATGAGACCAATTGTGCTTCCTGTGTCCAAGCCAAGAATTTTCCTCATCAGACATATCTTTTAAACATCCAATACTCCAAGCAGACTTTTGTCCATCCATATGAGTAACACAATGTTGCTGAACATCGTGATGATGTCCATACATTATATTAACGCCTAATTTAAGTAAATGATTCTTAGCGTGATGCTGTGAGCCATAATGATGACCATGATAAAAGAAAAGTTTGCCTATTTTAAGATATTTACCTAATGGATGAAAAGTATATCCTCTTTCTTTTAGATTTAATGCTGAGGGTGTATTAAACTTTAAATAAGGATGTTCCTCTGTAAATCTATTCAACCAATCCTCATGATTTCCCTCTATAAAGTGTCTATTTTTACAATTAGCCTTATCTAAAGATTCGTCAATAATATCCATACCATTATTAACATCTTTAATATCTTTTTTTATTTCAGGTAATTGATATTCGACAGGAGGTCGTTTCTTTTTCTTCCATTTCCAATGAGAGACACTTTCCCACTCACCTGTATCACCTAGGTCTACATAAGTATCAGGTTTTAATATCTCTATTGCTTTGCAAACAACTTTTATCGCTGGCATATCAGCCAACGGAAAGTGCTTATCTGGTGTTACTATTGTCCTTCTTACGGGAGTTCTTTTCGCCATACCATACTCTCCTTGCTTTATTGAATTGTATGTAGGCTACGGATATAGCAGTCGTAGTGCTAAGTATTAAAATAATAAATCTCAGGAGGGGTGAAAGTGCTTCCGATAGTGATAGCAAACACCCTCCAAGAGATGTGCCTACACCAGCATAAGGATTATTATCTAAAGAATCCCTAAGTGATGACAACATCTTTATTTGCTTTCACGAAATGTTCTACTGTTCCTCTGCCTTTAACAGTATTGTATACTCTCTTCCAATAACTTCCTTGAGCTTCCAAATCATCCCAAGGTGGTATTGGTTTACTGTCTCTACGATAATGAAGTCTACATAATCCTGATTGCACTGCCATATTCGATATAACTGACATTTCAATATCATCGCCATCAAACTCCATCCCCATTCCTTCTAGAGCTACCCTATACTGAGGTCTATAATGAATATAGTTTCTCATGATATCGTATAAAGTGGCTGGTTCCATTTGCCAAAACCCAATAGCAGGATTGCCCTCCCCGTAGCCTTTCAATGCCCTGTAGCCAGATTCTGCCATACCAGTACGCACAACTAATGCAAGTGCGTCATCACTATAGCAATCTAATCTGTAAAGAGAGTGTTCTACTATTGCTTTTATTTCTTTAATCATATCTATAATTTAAGTCGTAATTGTGTATAAAAAAAGGGGATATATCCCCCTTTCTTTAATTATTTTAAACTACCATCCTCATTACATTTAACAAGTGGATAATCTTTCCATTTGTCTAGATCCTCTTTTTTATTAACCTCTAGAACTCCTTTAGTTCTTTGATTTAACCAATATTGTGGATATACTTCTGATGAAGTTTTTTTAGCCATTTTAACTCCTTATATTTAAATAAAAGGGAGAGAAATAAATCCCTCCCTTTATATTATCAATCATTAACTTATGCTGATATCAATCTCCAGCATCTTCTTTGGCCTGCAGTAGAACTATCTTTGCCTTTAACACCGTAAATGCAATCTGTAACTACTTTAGTTCCTAAATAATCAATATCATATTGATCTTGCAATCTAGGTTTCTGAGAGAATGCTATATTTGAAAATGATTTATGGAATACATATCCCTTAGTAGCTGCATTTTCAGTTCCAACTACATTAGACATATATACTGGCATTCCAGCCAACTTTCCAACATATCCAGTAATTCGTGAAAATTCATCAACCTTGTTTCCAATTACATCATGTCTAACGAAGTCATCTGTTTTAAATAGATCACCATAAATTGTTGGATTTAATACTATAGTAACATTACCATCTAAATAATCAACATCACTTTCACTTAAACCTGTAATAATTTTTGCTAAAGTATATTTACCAAAAGTATTACCATCGCCAACAGTAGCCGTATTATCAAATTCAAAAGCATTTTGTGAATCATCTTGCATCATTTTTTCAACTGTAACTTCGATCTTTTTAGCAAGAGCATAACCTAATTCTAAAGTATATTTAGCCATCAAGTCATCATTTGCTTGAATTCTAGCAACATCTTCAATTAGTAATGCTGAATAGTGATGATTAGTAATATTAATAGTATCTTTTCCTTCATCAGTAGTATTATTTGTCCAACTTATTGCTCCAGCACTATGTTGTGCTTTTGCATCAGCAGATTGTTCATTAATTTTTGGGATATGAACTGTATCTCCACCACCAGCAACAACAGAAGACCAGTCAGTTGCCAATCCTGCTAAGATTAACTTCTTTTGAAAGTAATAGCGAACACCTTCTGTCCACATTTCTGGAATAAACGAATTGAACATTGACGAAGCAGTCTGTAAACCACCCGAACCTAGATTTGCCATATTTGACTCCTTTTAACTTTATTTTTTATTATTTAAATTATGAACATATGCATCCCAATACTTTTTTCTTTCCTCTGGTGGAAGTGCAAAAACATTTTCAGGCATATCGCCTTTAATATTTCTACTCTGCCCAGGGTTATGCTTTGGGGGTTCAGGCACTTCATCTGCCTGAGTATGCATATTAGATATGTATTTTAGAGTATCTAATTTCTCATTAGAGAATCTCTCTCTGTCAGCCTTTGGAAGCTTTGCAAGATGTTTTTCCCTTTCTGCAGACTCATGTGCTTCCCATTTCTCTCTATAAGGCATGGTAGCATCTAATTTTTTTTGTAGTTCCTCAGATAATTCCTGAAACTTTTCTTGTTCCTTCATCTGTTTAACTCTTTGAGTCTCTTGTGCAGTTGTGAATTCTGTTATCTTACCTTCTGCTTCCTGTGATCTCTTACGAAGCTTTTTTGAATTTTGAACTTCTTCAAGATACAAGGCTTTGTAATCAACATTAGAATCTGACTGATTCTCTTGTGTGGACTGCTGTCCTGTGTCTTGATTTGTAGTGGTTACTTCTGTTTCCATGCTAAAAATCTCCTTTTTTAATGGGGCAAAAGTAAGAAGCTTTCAAAACTACCTCCAAAACTTTTTTAACATACTCCCATAAAAATATAATTCTTATTTTCACAATATTTATATATTTCATCATAAATATCATTTGGAATAGTTATTGATTTTAATAACTCTGAAACGCTAGAGCTATCTTTAGGTAATGCAGGTGCCTCTTGCTCTAAAAGGCTATGCAAGTAGTCAATCTCATGCCTAAGCTCGTCGATTTGTTTCTCCAAATCCTTGAGTCTATTTTCGTGCTTTGATTTTCCAAACATATTAACCTTTCTTAGTTATTTCTTCGATTTTATCTTCAAAGGTTTTAACTAATCTTTTTAAGAATTGATTGTAGCGTGAACCATCTTCTTTAAAATCATTTGGAATGCCCCACCATGTCCTTGCTGGAACATTTAGCATTTTTGTATATGGATTATTATTTCTTCTAAAGGAAATAGATCCATTTTGCTTTAATTTTAATTCCCCATCTTTCTTTCTACCTGGAATATACTTAGGTTGAAACCCAACATTATGATACATCAAGTATTTTTCTTCGGGTATATTTAAGAAGACAGTATTTCGCCTAATTGTAAATGCATTTTTAGATTGTAGAAATTTTAAAGCTGCATCGTTGTCTGCTCTGAGTGGTGTCCTTCCAGAAACGCCTCTATGCTGTCTAACTTTCATAGTTAAATCAGATAAAGGCTTAAATGGTTTATTGTTTATATCTTTGCCCTGTAAAATACCATTAATAAGCCTTCTCTGTACAGATTTGGCAAAACGTGTAGTATGTTTAGTGTAAAATTCCCTAGAAGGATCGTTAGCCTCTTGTAAAAACCTATCAAGATTTTTTAATACATTGATTGTTTTACGAATGGACATTCGATACTCCAACAACTTCTAATATTTCATTTATTTTAAGCTCAAGGATCTCTAATTTTTCCTCAAGCACTTCTAACTTTTGTGTTAACTGATAAACATCTATTTGAAGATTAGCAACAGTACTCCTAATCTCTTCTGCTTCCAGCATCTTTGTCTATCTCACTTTCCTCTCCATTAGATTCATCGTTATTTTGCAACTGTGGAGGCAAAAATGATGTGAGTTGGCTCACATTTTTTTCGAGGTTTGCTTCAATTTTTTGTTCAGCTTCTTCGAGGGTAATGTCCTTATTATTGCGTACCATAATCTCTGCAAGCGTTGTTTGACCATTTTTTAAATCCCAATCATCTCGTTGAATTTTTTCCATTTCAGACTTTGGATACTCAGGCTCTTTAAAGTCTACTGAGAATTTATTAGGTAATTTAACACCATAAGGAGCACCAACAAGTTGTTCTACCTCATAAAAATCATCCTCATATCTTCTCCATAACTCAATATCATCTTTATAATCCTCATATGATTCCAAGTCTTTAATCTGTAATGCTATACCTGATGGAGTTTCGCCACCATCTTGAGCAAATTGCACATACATATGATTAGATTGTGCAACTAACTCTATTTGAAATTTTAATGCATCTATAACTGACATTAAATTGCCTCCAGGAGAAGCTATACCATAGGTGGCTCCCTCAGGCAATGAAATAATCATATCGCTACCAGCTCTTGCAGTCATATCAGCCTCAGGAACACCTGTTGCAAATGGCTGTCCAAACATTTGATATCTTAATCCAAGTTGCATCTCTGTAAGGGTAATATTTACATGCTTATTACAATTTATTATGTCATTTGCCCCTTCAACAAAAAATGAATCTATCTGATGCTCACGATGAGTAAACACAATAGGCATTCTTCCTAGATTGTGAAATTCTTCCTTAACAATATTACCTGATTTATCATATTCAATATATTGGTCTACATCGACATATGCAAAAGCTTCAATCCCCTCTGTATATGTAGGATCGTCATAAGGTGGCAATAATGGATATGTAATGGCTACAGGATTTAGTGGATCCGATGGTAAAAAATGTGGAATGAAAAAATAAATTGGATGATAGCAAAATTTATCTTTCTCATAAGTAACTTGAGTAGCAAGAGTTCCAAGCAATCTTGTCATTCTTTCGATGTGTTTAAATGCAACATCTTTTTTCTTAGTATAATCTTGATATTTCTTAACAGAATTTCTGATAGCACCAAGAGTATAAATTTTTGACATTTTATTGATAAACTTTTTAGTAATATTCATCTCATACACAGGAACTTCCTGAAAAGGAATAGCATCAAAATATGGCTTAATATATTCGCCAATACTTGTTCCAGAATAGAAATCAATATAACATTCGATCTCTTTCCTTTTAGCATTTAACCGTTGATATTTATAATCGTTAATAGATTGTGCTATAAAATCTTTTGCGTAGCTTGCCATTTTTTGTCCTTTTTATTTCTATCTACAAATTGGATACCCTGTTGTTTTATAGGGAAGCGATTTAAGAAAAAATATCTAACCATATCACAGCCATGATCGTGATAACCATCTTTTATCGGAATCTCTCTTAAATCTTTACCCTCTTTATGTTCAGGATATCGATAGTTTTCCAAATCTTCTGCAATTCCAAGACACTTTTTATCAACATGTAATCTCCTAAGACCTTCAGCATTCTCAATAAAACTTCTTACATGAGAAATACCTACCTCTAATTTACGACTAATTTTATCACGAACAAAGCGAACATTCATACCATTTCTTCTAAATTTTTCAATATCCCCCATTCCAGACGAGGATTGAACAGCAGAACCAGCAGGATCCCCAAAAGTAGCAATAACTTTATATTTATCTCTTTTTATTTTACAAATTTCTATAAGCTCGTCTGTAGTTATCCTCTCTTGATGGACAAAATCATCAATAATATTAACATGTTCAATCCCCTCTATGCTATAAACCTGAAACCAAGCAACGGCAGGCATCCTAAACCCAAAATCAATACAGGCATATGTTGGAAGGTTTGGCTGGTAAGGAAAGTCACCCATATCTTTCAATCTATCAAACGGATAAACACGACCAGCAAAAGAAGTGAATAAAGATCCGTATTCTTGATCGAAAACCTCTGTAGACATATTTCTTTTTGCCTCAATAAGATCAACATCCTTTAAGCCTTTAGGATAGGCGTATTGATTTTCCCAAGAAGGACTGTTAAAAGAATTCCAGTCCTCATCTTTCTTTCCTAAAAGAAATTTATCATAAATCCAATTATATCCCTCTGGAGTTGTGATAAATAATGCTCTCCCTTTTCTATCTGAAAGTGTAGGGCGTAAGTACATATCCCAAACAGTAGCTTTCTGCTTGGCAGCCTCATCAAGCACGAGGAGATCAAGACCTTCACCCACGAGTGAAGGAGGGTTGTCAGCTGACTTTCCCTCGAAGACTGATCCCCACTCCGTTTCTATATACATATCTCGGTATGATGCACGCCTAGTTGGTACGCCCTGAATTGTTATAAGTTGATTCCAAACTTCACGAAACACTTTCTCTGCCAGTTGGTAACTGGGGGCAACAACCCAAGCCCTCTTATTGGGTTGCGTTATGACAGACTCTATTTCCTTAGCAGCAGCTACCGATTTACCCCACCGTCTGCCACATACGGCAACGGTGAATCTAGCATCCTTATCTGGAAAGTGGAGCTTTTCCTGTCCTACATGAGGAAAATACTCTGTGAATTTAAAATATCTACGCTTATAACTAAAAAAGTCTTTGTTCATTAAGTTTTTTGTATTATTTTATTATAATATATATAATATATATATAAATATATAATATATATAAAGAAAGAAAAAAAAAGAATAAAAAAAAGAAAGAAAATCCTACTTTTTCCCTTTTTTACTAAAAAGCTTCCTTTAAAAACGAGCATTCTCGATCTTTTTCAATATGTTCATGATCAACAGCACAAATTTCAGGACAATGATAATCAGTCATTGGGCATTTATCCAAATAATAACCAAATTGAACCACCAAAGCGAGAAAAAAGGCAACTACTATATCTACAATAATTAACGATCTCCTTGCACCTCCCCATATTTTTCAATTTCACGACTTTCAAGTTCTTTCCACCATTTTTCTCTAGCACCTTTGCTATGCCTTCCAGCAGACAAAAGCTCTAAACCAACATTCTTGGCTCTTTTTCTCCTTTGGTACATCTTTTGCTGAGTAACTTTCTCAACAGCTTTCTTTCTAGCTTTACTTGTTGCAAGATTTAAAGTTTTCTTTTCAGAAGATTCACGCAATCGTGGAGTATCATTACTAGGGTTCCTATCAGGAAGATCCCCCACATCAGTAACGACAGCAGAAGCCTGCTCCCCAATACTAATAGCTCCATTGGTAATTTCCTTATCAATAACAAATTCTGCATCTTGTGCCTCCATTTTCATAAATTTTTCCCAAGGGCTTTCAACCTGTATTTTAACTCTAGTATCCAATTTACCAAAATGTTCAAGTATTAGTCTACCAGCCTGTACATTCCCCTCCTTAGCCTCACGAATCATAGCATTAATTACATGAGGTAGTTCAGAACCTGCTATCTCCATATACCTCTTATACCAAGTATCAATAAAGATCGGATCTGACATCCATTTATCTAAAGTAGGTCTTGATATATTAAGCTTATCTGCTAACTCAGTTTTGGAGATTCCAGGCGATAGAGCTAATATCTCTAAAGCTAACATCTGTGCGTTATCCTTCTTAACTAAATCCATAGTATAATATAACTTGAAATTCAAATAAAATCAAATTGTTTTTTAGTGCAGTCAAATTCTTTTTCAAATATGATGTGTTACAGGAGTATACAGACACCTCATTGGCTCATCACCCTTCCCCCCTCGAGAAAAAAGTAAAAAAAAGTGTTGCATATTTCAAATAAGCTCTGAGAGGGTATCACATAAGATAGCACTTGCACAGCATCGAAATGAGTTGTAAATTACATAGTAAGATAAGATATGATTTGATCGAATCGAATATATCGAATCGAAATGTAAATGAAACAAGTAAATGAAAGGATCGAAAATGAGTAAAGATACACGAATACCAATGGACGCTGATGAATATAAAAAACGAATCGGTGGATTAGCTTGGGATATGAAAGTCAGCTATGAATCAACAGGTAAGCAATCAACACCACAATTAGAAAAAAAGTGGTACGAAACAGCCAAAGCTGAACAAGAAAAAACGCATCGAATAAAAAGACAATCTAGTCAAAATATCATCTATTGTGAGGACGAGAATCTTATTAAGAGGTATTACGAACTGAAAGATTGGTCTGATTCTGAGGGACATTTCAAGGGTTCGAATGGTGATAAATTCCAAGTTAAGATCCATGTTAAGAATCTAAGCGATGAGAGACGTAAGAATGCCGTTAAGAAAGAATCGAAATAATCGAATCTAAATAGAGGGGTGGCTCAGAATCGAATCTGAGTTTCCCCCTCTTCGAATAACTAACCTACTAAAAAGAAAGGGCTTCGAACTATGAGCTATAATAATAAGGAAGAGGTGATAAGCAAGATTATAAAAGATGTCGAATCTAATATTTCGAATCTTATGATTGAGAAACACCCAAGTAATGTCTTCGATAATAACGCTATGAATATACATCAGAAGGAAATGAAAATTCTAAGCGATTGTATCCACGAATTAAAAATAGCGAATCGATTATTAAAAACTTCATCTGATATCGATACTAAAAAACCGATTAGAAAAATCGGAATCGCTGTAAAATCGTAATGAATAATTTAGACTACATATTTTTATGGGTAGCGATAATTAGCATCGTGATAAGTGCTACCAGAGAAATATTCAAACAAAAGAAAGGAAGGGAATAATGCCAGCTTCACCTGTAACGAAACCTTATAATAAAGAATCTAAAAGTTTAGATTCGATAATAATAGAAGATCAGGAAACAGTTCACTTTTACAAGGTAGTTTATGATAGTGGGCTTCATTGGTTGCTATGCTGTTATATCGATGATAATCCTAGTATCGAAGAGAATTGGTATCACGTAGAGGAATTATACGAAGATAACAGAAATGTATTAGATAAAATAGAATCGATGACTGGAATATCTTTCCACGATTCGATCGATAAATAGAAGGAGTAAATAATGAAGGTAAATGAAGAAGGTACCCTTGAGGGTATTCAATGGACAAAGAAGGAACAAGAGTTCGCAGATTATTATAATGATATTGGCTTTAAGGAGTTATATAATTCTACTTCTAGAATGCTTGAAGAGGCTGAAGATCAGCTCCGAGAAAAAGAAGAACTTGTTAATAGTCTTCTAGATAAAATAGTAGATCTTAAAGCTATAATAGAAGATTTATCGAAGCCGTGGTATAGAAAGCTACTAGATAAAATACCTACGATTTCAGTAAAGCTAGTATATAAGAAGTAAAATAAACAACCTACTAAAGTAAAAGGAGTATGTAAATGAAAGTAGTTAAACTATATATGAAGAAGAATGTGCCTCCAGATCAGAGGAAGATTTATATAAGATCTTCGGAGGATTCGCTTCATATTGGAAATGCAATAATAAATATGAAGGGCGAGAGTGATGAAGATTATATCTATGACCTTCTAAAACGTAAAACAGATATTTTCTGGAGCAGATATTCACGGAAGTATACAAATGCAGCAGGTTTTAGCTTCGGCAATTTAGACCTTCGAATTGTATCAACTGCAGATAGCGTATTAGCAGGGTGGGTTAATCCAGAAGGAACAATGCAAGATCCCTCTTTTTATGAAGAGATCAGACAAGATGCAGAGACAATATATACCTACCTAACAGAGAGAAATGAGCATAATTGGGCTACCTCTTTTGAGAGTAGAGCTGCAGATGTAGTTCATGTGTTTCTACTTGCAGGAGTAGGTCAAGCTGATATTGCTTCTTGCATAAAGAACAATGCTGTTCCAGTAGCAACAATAGACGGAGATGAAACTATCTTCTTCAGGGTAATAGAGAATGGATATTATGATGGAGAACATTATGATAGATTCTTAATTAGCTATGAAGGTGTTGAGAACAGAAGCCATTGTGATCAATGTGATCATGTGGACTACTGTGAAGATACAGATTCGATAGTATATGTAGAGAGATCAGACGAAGCTGTTTGTGAAACTTGCTACCAAGATTACTATCGAGGTTGTGAGAGTTGTGGAGATACCTATCACGAAGAAGACGATGGACTTCATTGGCATGAAAGTAGGTCAGCTTGGTACTGCGATCATTGTTGGCAGGATCATGGTAGCTGTATACAAAGCTATGACTACACTCCTCACATCTACTTCTATGATTACAAGGGAGGTAAATTCATAAACACTACACCTGCAAAGACGAAGCTGCCATTCTATGGTTGTGAACTTGAAGTTGAAGTGTTTGGTGGGGATAAAGAGAGCTACGCAGAGGAAATATCTCACTACTCAAGCTATGAAGAGTATTGCTATTGCAAGAATGATGGTAGCCTAAGTAATGGCTTCGAGGTTTGCTTTATGCCTATGACTTACCAAGCAGTTCAAAAGTTCAACTTCGAAGATGCAGTGCTTAGATTCAGGGGTAGAAGTGGTTTGCAGTCCTACAATACTGATAATTGTGGGATACATATCCACATCAACAGAGAAGCCTTCACAGATCATCATCTCTTCAAATTCATAAGCTTCATACATGAATTTAAGAGCCTAATGTACCTAATCAGCCAAAGGAAGGCAGTCTCTGAGCTTAACTCCTATGCGAAGTTCAATAACGCTTGGAAGGATAGAGCAAAGAAGGAGATGACAAGGGTTATCAAGTCAAAGAAGGCAACACTTCAGCAGGGTACCAATAGTGAGAGGAGTCAACTGAAGCTCTACTCTACGACTACCTATGGTGATAAGTATGTTCCTGTGAACCTTCGACATCGAAGCACTATCGAAGTTAGGATCTTCAAAGGCAACCTAGCAGAGATTGGGTTCAGGAAGAACTTTGAGTTTGTAGATGCCTTGTACTACTTTACAAGGGATAATCCAATATATAAGCTCCAAGCTAAACGCTTCATTCAGTATTGTACTGATGAAAAGAAGAGGTATAGAAACCTTAACAACTTTTTCGCTACCAACAATGATAGGTTAGAAAAAGTACTACAGTTCCCTTTGGCAGTGCCTGAGGGATTAGCCTACTAAACGTAAATAGAAGAAAGGAAAAGAAAATGTGCTTACTTGTACTACAAAATAAGAACGCTACCATAGATGAAAGTAGCCTAAAGAACGCCTACAATTCAAATGAAGATGGTGTTGGCTACTCATTCGTCAATGATGGCAAAATCACTACTAAAAAGTTCAGGAGCTATTCAAAGTTTCTGAAGCAATGGTTAGTAGATAACGAGCAATTTGGAAGCTCTAGTCCCTTCCTGCTACATTTTAGATTAGCAACTCACGGAGTGGAACAGGGAACCTTCAATGTCCACCCCTTCAAAGTGAGGGAGGGAATGGTATTTGCTCACAACGGAATCATTAACGAAGTTGATAAAGATCTGAAGCTATCAGATACGCAGGTGTTCAATAGAGATGTGCTTCAGGGATTGAAGAAAACATTCCTGGAAGACAAACACATCGTAACTCTGATATCAGGCTTCATAGGATCATCGAAGTTAGTGTTTCTAAACAAGGATAAATCCTTCAAGATAGTTAATGAAGGTTTAGGGCATTGGAAGGACGATGTATGGTATTCCAATAAGTCCTACGAGGCTTGCGAAGTTGTGTATAGGGGTAGTGGTTACGGTTGGAACTCCTATAGCAACTACGATGGCTGGGGTAGAGTAAAGGCACAGGCTACTAGTCCTGTGAAGCATATGCCTGCAGGGAGTAAGTCGAAGTGTGAATGGTGTTACAGTATGGTACCGAAGCTAACACATACAGACATCTCAGACTACTATGAAGATGAAGAATCTAGCTTCATATGGCTATGCGATGAGTGTATTGAATACGAAGAGCAAAATCTAGATGCACTTACAGAAGAGAAGGACTGGAACGATAGCTTCAATAGTGATCAACTAGCAGTATGGAAGGGAGGTTCAGAATGAATGAATGGTTCGTAGGCATCTGTCTCGCAGTCATTTTAATATGGCTTGTCGTTGAGATGCTCACCTAAAAAAGTTAGTAGGTTGAGAAAGGAAGGGGGGTACTCCACTCCCCTTTCTTTTAGCTTCGATACATACAAGAAGAGCTTTAAAACGAAAAAACGATTAGATCAAGATTATAAATTAAAAGTTATATTTTTAAAATTATAAATTATAAATGGGAACTTGTGGGAAATTTCGAGGGAAAAAAGTGGGAATTATATATAAAAAGCAAAAAAAAGGTTGTTCACAAGGGGATAA
>VTLG01003492.1_pt1 | contig 41354 bp, 55 predicted proteins | sample 4694571 | NCBI WGS metagenome assembly VTLG01 (sample SAMN12604809, study PRJNA352737) | marine metagenome | biome: ENVO:00000447; feature: ENVO:00000209|ENVO:00000569|ENVO:01000036; material: ENVO:00002151; isolation source: viral sequences binned using virsorter ...
ATTACTACCCCCTGTCTCTAACTTTTCCCCTGCAAGTGAACCCATAACAGTGTTTCGTATACCTGTTGTGACAGCATTACCTGCACTATAACCAACAGCTACATTATATCCAGAGGAGTTATCAGTAAGATTATGAGTAGCTAAAGCCCCTGCTCCGATTGCAACATTATCGTGGGACTTAGTATTAAATCGCATAGCAGGTTGAACTGTACCATCATAAGCACCAATGGCTACGTTACCATCTGCATCAATTATATCTGCAGCAGCATATCTCCCCACTGCTACGTTTCCTATACCTTCTGTGCAATCCTCAAGTGTGCTTGTTCCTACTGCTACATTATCTGTTCCAGAAGTATTTGAAGTTAAAGCATTATGTCCAACAGCAGTCAGACCTGTAGTATCTGTAGTAACAGCATCACCTGCACCATAACCAATAAATACATGATTATGACCTGTTGTAATAGCCGTACCTGCTTCATCACCTATTACTACATTTTGATCACCACCACTTTGAATACTGTTACCTGCATTAGCACCTAATTTGACATTGTTAGCCCCTAATGTGGATATCCCAATAGAGTCAGAAGCATCTAATGTAATACTAGCAGCATCAATCGTAAGAGTTCCACTAGACAAATCTATCTCTGTTCCATCAATATTAATATTATCAATATCAATCCCTGCATCAGCAGTAATCTTACTACTCTGTAGATTAGCAATGTCTCTGGCCCTACTCATTTATTATTCCTTTGGCTTACTATCTTCCAAGTGTTTAGCATACGCTGTTTTAACCGCATCTGTATGCACCACCCCACAAATTGACTTGACCTCATCTGACTGACTTGAAATGTCATCTGATGGTGAAACCACATGACGGTGAAAGCTACGGCTAATCTCTGTGCCATCTCGCTTGATGACTGTGGCAGTACGAACCTGTACCTGTTTAAAGTCACCTACGACTTCTATTTTATCTTCTATTGTTTCTTCTGTAAGGGCCATTTATAATATCCTATGTTGTAAAAAATGAAAATGTAACACCAAACTGGCTATTATCATTCAGATTTGACTCTTGAATAGTACCACCTGTAATTCTGTGAAAAATAAGAGCGGTAGCTGAATTTTGTTCTGCATAAAGTGAAATATTATCGTTAGTTAAACTAGCAAAATTGAAGGCGTAATCAAGGGTTGAATAAGACCCGATTGCTTCATTACAATTTGTAAAAGGTAAGTTAATTTTAACATCACCTGACGAAGAACCTTTATCGCTTAAATTTAATCTTATGTTGCAAACACAAAGCCTTCCAATTTTTGTATAATTTCCAGCTGTACCACTGGCATACGTTATTCCTGAAGAACTACCACCTATAGTCATTGCAGGTGTCCAAGTACCCTCTTCATAGTCGTCTAAAGCATTAGCTTGTGCAGTATCTCCATTAAAGGTTATACCACCTCCAGACAATATAGTTAAAACATTTGTCCAAGTGATGTCATTCCCTGCTGTTCCTGACGCTGCTGTACGAAAATAATGCGCCCCTCCACTTTGATAGTAGTTGGAGGCTTCATCAGTAGAAATATATTCCCATGAACTATCAGAATCAATGTGGGCGTTATGCGTAAGAGCTACAAATTTACTTGCCCCTAATGCAGTAGAGCCATGAAGAATACCATTGCCACCAATTTGTAAAGCTGTATTCCCACTATTCCAAATGACAGGCGTACCACCAATGCCTACATTACCCAAGCTATCAATTCTCATGCGTTCAGATGCTGCTTCACTTGCACCTGTCATAAACTCTAGTCTTGTAGCGTTACTTGAAGAACTAAAATCACCTTCTGATACGGCCTGTATTGCTGCACTTACAAGTATAGCATCTGTGCCTGTACCTTCATCTGGTGCTTGAAACTGTATCTTACCAATAACATCATTGGCAGCTAGATCAGTTTCACCTGTTTGTATCGTTAAGAGAAAAGGATTATCGTCAGCCGTAGCAATAGACTTAAAGATCAAGCCATCATCAGGATCATGCGTAATCGTAACGTCATCATCAGCACCAAACTTAATTGTGGTGTTATCAGACGTTAACTCCAGATCAGACGTAGCGTTGATCCTTATGTCATTCTTAGCACTTAACCCAATGTAACCCATTAAGTAATCTCCATAATGCTTAGTGTTGCTGACACTTTATCAGCCACTGAACAGTCTATCTCTATTTGGTCTGTAGTTTCTAACACCACCTTATTACCTGAAAGTATTTCTAATGAAGACCCTACAGGAATAGGAGCATCTTTTAACAAGAAGGTTGTAGTATTTGTTGCAGCTCTACCACCACCAGATGTATCACTTACAAGTTTTACAGATGCTGTAACTTGAGAAGTGTGTACGTTAGATAATATTAAACCCAAGACAACCGTTGTTGTGCTTGAGGGTGTTGTGTATAGATCCTCTGGTGTACCTGCTGAAGCAGGCATTACGTCATGTGAAACTACTTTAAATGTATTTGCCATATCCTATCCTAATGCTATTGCTAATGCTGTAGCGTCATCTTGTGAAGCGTATCCTGCACTTGTCAAGTAAGTTTTAATATCGGTAAGTGCAACCTGTTTCATAGTACCATTATCATTTGCTACAACCCTATCTGCATCTGCTAATGTTGTAGAGGATGCTGAAGTATTTCCATCCATAATGTTTAGTTCAGTAGCAGTAGAGGTTACACCATCAAGTATATTCAGTTCAGCTGCTGTTGAGGTGACATTTGTTCCACCAATATCTAGTGTTGTAGTACTAATCTCTCCTGCAATAGTCACAAGACCATCTGCAACAGTAATTAAATCTGTATCGTCTGTATGACCAATAGTTGTTCCGTTAATAAGAACATTATCTATATCTAACGAACCACCAGAGATTAAGCCAGTTGTTGTAATAGCAGAACTACCAGTGTCAATAGTGCCAAACCCACTTGTAATACTTCCAGAGTTTAATGCACCTGTAGTTACAATATTGCCACCACCTACATTGTGAGAAGCAAAATATGTTGACACAGTATCTACGTTTGTCATACGCATTGTACCTGCATCATTAATTAATATGCCATCCCCTGAAGCTACGGCTGTAGTACCTCTACTTGTACCACCATCTATTAAATTAATTTCAGCAGTAGTTGCGGTAACTCCATCAAGTATATTAAGTTCAGCTGCTGTTGAAGTCACACCGTCAAGTATATTAAGCTCTGCTGCAGTACTTGTGACACCGTCTAGTATGTTAAGTTCTGCGGCTGTACTTGTAACACCATCAAGTATATTTAGTTCTGCAGGTGTAGAAGTAATCGCTGTTGTAGTAGCTGCAGCCAGTACAGGAATATATCCACCCTGATTAATTAAATATTGTGTATGATCAGCAGTAGGATCAACTATACTTAATGTGGTTTCATGGGCATCTGCAGTTGCACCCTCAAATACTATAGCATTAGCAGCATTCATAGTAACAGTGTCAACAACAGTTGTTGCACCTGCTACTGTTAGCTTTGGTACAAGTAATTCACCTGTACTTGGATTATACCTTAAAGCTCCAGTATCGTCAAGTAAAGAATTGCTTTCATCGTGAAATACTACAGGAAAGTTTGTATTGGCTGTACTATCTGTAACTGTAACTGTAGATGCGAGAGTAGCTGTAGCAGCATTACCACTTGTATTTTGATTACCTGCAGTGTTCACACCGGGAAGATTAATATTAGCAGAGCCATTAAAGGAAACTCCACCCAAAGTTCTAGCAGTTTCTAATATAGTTGCTGTACTTGCATTACCTGTTAATGCACCTGTAAATCCTGTAGAGGTAAGCATACCACTAGAAGGATTGTAAGTTAATCCAGTATCTGTTTCTGCCCCTTGTGTTCCAGTTGCACCATCTACAAACAAAGGATACACTGTTTCATCTGTACTATTATTAGCACTTATAGTAATACTTGTAGCAAGATCTACAGTAGTACCTGAAATAACTGAAGATAATGCTGTTCCATTAACTGTAATAGCGTCTGCTTCAAGTGTGCCATCTACATCTACATCACCACTTATATCTAAACTTGTAGCATCTACTTCTCCTGCAACAGTCAATACCCCACTAGCTACAGTCATTAAGTCTGTATCTCCAGTGTGGCCTATAGTAGAACCATTGATAATAACATTGTCTATTGTTAAAGTTGTTAATGTACCTAGAGAAGTAACATTAGCTTGAGCTGCTGTCTGTAGTGTTCCTGTTAAATTTCCTGAGAATCCAGTAGAAGTTAAAAGACCAGTAGAAGGGTTGTAGGTAAGACCTGTATCTGTCTCTGCACCTTGGCTTCCTGTCGCTCCGTCTACGAATACAGGGTAAACAGTTTCATCTGTACTGTTGTTAGCACTTACAGTAAAGTTATCGGCTGTTCCTGTTGTGTCTTGATTAAGTGTTCCAATAACAAAGTCTAATGTATTATCAGAGTCATCGTAGGTAACGGTAATATTTGTTTCGGTATTACTAGATACCATTGCACCAACAGTATCGCTGATTGTTTCTGCTAGTGTTACTCCATCTATAGTTATGGCATCAGCTTCAAGTGTTCCATCAATGTCAGCGTTACCACTTATATCTAAAGTAGCAGCATCTAACTCACCAGAGATTGTAATGTTACGACCACCCGATATGTCTTTATTGCTGTCAGTAATAATGGCTTTACTTGCAATCACTGTGCCGTTTGTAATCCCATCAATAAGATTAAGGTCAGTTGCACTAGCCGTTACTGCAGTTCCATTGATTACAAGTTGGTTACTTGCATCAAGATACACAGACTTTTCTGCAGGATAGGTAATAAAGACTTCTTTAGTTCCACTCTCTAAGTCTACTGCACTACCAGAATTAGAACTTTCCAGTATAGTTGTACGTGCTAGTGTTGTGCCACTAGATGTAAATGTTCCTAGTCCTACTTCAAAATCATTATTAGTATAATCTATAATAGCATAGTAAGTTGTATCGGCATTAGATAATACGGAAGTAAAAGTCTGAAACCCAGATACAGCACCACCTAGTGTAACTGTACCTGTACCAGTTGTTGTAGTTGTTTCTTTAACTCTGTCTTTTACAACTAAAGCCACTATGCGATCCTTATAATTGCTGTTGAAGCACCTGCTGATGGTATAGTAATCGTGAACGTACCATTAGTAGATGTTTGTGTACTACCAAAACTTATTACTGCTATTGCTTTACCAGTTTCTGTTGAACCTGATTCACCTCTAGCTTCTGTTTCGTAGATGATTGCACCATCTGCAGAGAATGATGCACTTGATATTACTACATCGTCAAAATCAACAATAGCCGTATCACTAGAGAGCGACACAGCTACATTAGTTAGAGTATATCCACCTGTGGAATAGTTTGTTCCACTGGCTGATACCTCATCAGAACTTCCTGTTACGTTTGTGTAATTTGTTGTGGACTTATTGTAAGTACCACTAGGGCTATCTTTAATCAAAGCCATCTTAATAGTACTACTGCCGTGTAAGTCGTGATAGCCTTTGAGTAATTCTGTTTTAAATGAATTACATATTGCAGTAGTAATAGCCATTAAAAATCCTTTATGTTAAAAGAGAGGGCAAGTCTCCCTGCCCCCTCAATTAGTATAGTCAAGTTAAGCTAACAGATCTCTGTCTGCTTCAGCAGCAGCTAGTGCCGCAACTCCACCTGTTGATTCAATACCCATTCCATCTACATCCAATAGAACAGCAAAGATACGAATCTTTCCTTCAGTTGGGGCAGTAGAAGTTGCTTGTAACTCAAGATCAATGGTATCAGCCGATCCTAAAATAATAGGATTAGCCGCAGTTGCCGCAGCGGTTAAGTAACCAACACCAGAAGATAAATTACTTGCATCATCATCTATGTCAATTGCAGCCACATAAGCGTCTACGTCTGTACCTGTAATACCTAAGTTTACAGTATTGCCATCAGCACCCGATTGTACTGTTGTAATCATTTCAGCCCCTGCTGTTACTACCATAGTATTAGCAGGAACAGTAATTGCTTCAACAATATCACCTGCACTAAGAGCATCAATATCAGCATGGGAGAAGTCTAGAGTAGTTTGAACAAAGTAAGGCATTCTTCCTCTGTTACCAGAACCCCTAGCATCAACTTTTAAAGAAGTAATTGTAGCCATTTTCTAGTCTCCCTTTAACCTGCGTTGTACTTAGCAGTAACAATAGCTTCAGGACGAAGTATTTTTCTGCCATACAAATGCATGCCGCGCACAATGTCAGCAAAGCTGTCAGGGTCACGGTATGTCTCGGTCTTACTTAGTTGTTCAGCAGTAGCGATAGCTGAACCATGTCCTGCAACAAGAACACCATAGTTTGCGTTTTGGTTAGCAGTGCCTGAAGTACCTGAACCAGTTCCTACAGACGGCATGTTGCTTGAGACATATACTTTAAAACCTGCTAGGTTATTAAGTACTAGTCCATTTTGCAGTTTTCCTGCGCCACCAAAGTCTGCATTCATCAACTTAGAGTTCTCGTCACCAAGTAGCTCTAGGAACACAGGGTCAATAACAATCCATCTGTCTTGTGTATCTACCTGCTGTTGATTTAACAGTCTTGCCATACGATTAACAACAACCATTGGTGTAACAGCTGCAGTGCCTACAGAAGTAGCTCCACCTGTTAAGTTTACTACAGGGATAGAGTGATCTCCTGCAGATGATGTTGTAATACTGGCAAATGAACTCTTAATCAATTTCATTGAAGTAAGAAGTTCGTCTGTTCCTGCAGTAGAAACGGCTCTTACACCATTAACTGATGTATTTACTGCACTACCAACTTCATGTGCATTTGCTTGAGAGTAACCAGATAAATATGCAAGAACTTCTTGATCATAGTTATCAGCTAATCTATAAGCAGCTCTACTCGTTGCAAGCTCCATAAAGTTTACATGACTGTGAGCTTCTTCTATGTCATCCATCTTAAAAGCATAATAGTTTGCTTTATCAACAGTAAGAGAAAACTCTTCATCATCTAGGTCTTGAGCCGTAACTGTAGTACCCCTTGAGTAAGAACTTACGGATACCTCTGGCTCTTTAATGATCTTAACAGTATCACCTTGATTTGAAATTTCACCAAAGTAATCTGAGTTAGTTATTTCTCCAACAACAGTAGACTTACGAAATGCAAGCTGTACCTGCTTGGAGTAGATTATAGGACTAAAATTACCATTAGGTAAATTGCCATAACCTGTTGCAGTTGAAAACGCCATTTGATTTCTCCTTATAGCTTTTCTACAGATGCAAATTCAATTGTAGTATTAGAGGCTAATTCTTTTAAGGTGCAAGATACATATGTATGCCTACATAAATATTTGGGCTTAAAGATATTAGGTTAGTCTAGCATTAACATTTGATGTTTGCTATGGTTGTACTATGTAGGTAGCCTATTGGAGCTACATAATACTATTGTACTTATAGTTATAGTTATAAATACTTAAATGTCAAGACTTTTTATCTAGCCGTGCCACTTATATCATAAATAAACTTGTTACTACGGATAGCTTCCATTATTACGTCAGCATTTTTTTCGTATTCTTTTGTTGACATTCTGTTTACTTCTGATTCTTTTAAAAAGGAATTAGCTTCATTAGTTTCAGGAGAAGTTCTACTTCCTTTTGTACTAACGGATTTAGCAGCATCATTTTTAGCTACTCTTTTTTTGCCTATTCCTTTATCTGACTTGTATAAATCAATAGCTCTTGCTGCAGATCTAGCGTCATTTTCATTTTCATAAAGGGCATCTTGTACCCACTTAGGTTGCTCATCTGCCCACTCATGGAACTCATCTGTTTCTTTAATTTCGTTAAAGTCAGGATGAAACTGTAATAATTCTGTTTCAGCCTTTTCACGTGTAACATCCTTTTGCATTTCAGAAAGTTCTTTTACACGTTCTTCTATAGAATTGGCTTGTTCTTTTGCTTTTTTAATTGCAATAGTTTCTACTATTCCTGCAACATCTGGATACTTCTTAGCCCATTCTTCTATATCTTCTTCAGACTTTGGCAATTTAATTTCTTGCTTAGTGCTTTCTTCCAGTTGAGATCTAAGTTGATTTATCTGATCTTGAAACTCTTTATCTTTTGTTTGCATATGCCTACGCAAATCACCATACCGCTTCTTAAAAGTCTTTTCTTCTTTAGATAAGTTTTCATCTGTTTCTTCCGTAACCTCTTCTACAACTTTATCTTTTTCCATTAAAGCAGCAAGTTCAGCTTCATCTTGTTTAATTCTTTCTCGATTTGCAGATGGTCTATTTATGATCATCTTCTTGGTTTCAGGTTGTACTTCTTCTATTGCAGTTGTTTGTTCCATAATTTTCTCCTTTAAGGGCCAACTAAGTTGGGTAGCTAATTAGGATTTCCTTTTTACTAAAGTCTTCCTCTGTGTTGTTGGTTTCTTTTTTGGTTTAGTTACCATTGTTCCTGATGCAAATCCTCTACGTGAAGCTACATCTTTAGCTGTTTTATCTTTTGATCCTGCTAAATCTCTTTGTTTTTCAATTCTAGATTCTGTTTGTTTTTGTGCTTTTGATACACTAGGTGTTTTATAGCTACCTGTATCTGCTCCCATTGATGGGCCTTTAGCCTCTTTTGCTCTAAAGTTTTCAGCTGCTATACCTTTATTATCATCTCTTATGCGTTTTGTTTTTGCAGAAGCATCATAACCTGTAGCACCATCCATTCTTTGTTCTTTTGCTCTACCTATTCTTGCAAAATCTTTGTCAGCTTGCCATGCTTTATCTTGGTTGCTCACGCCTGAAGTAGTTGACTTGCGACTACTACCACTGCTTGATCTATTTCCTGTATTACTTTGTCTATTAACATTACTAATATTAGTTCGCTGTTGTCCACCTGACCATCTACCTGTTTCATTATTAAATGTACCTAGTGCAGCGAGTTGTTTTTTATCTAACTGTCTAATGACTTGACCGTACCAGTTTGTTACTGTACCGTCTGCACTTGTTGAAGTAAACATAGAGCCATCACCATCTTTATCAAAGAAATTACCAATGCCACCTAGTAGACCTCCAATTAAACCAAAGCCTGTATCGCCACCTTGACCACCACTTTGTATAATTTGATCTCTAACATTCATATCTAATTCATTGCCACGCATGACATTTAGTTCCTGTCCTAATAAAGCAAAACGTGTTTTCATAGGTAACTTTAGGTAGTCTTCTGTTGACATTCCTAATCGTTTAGCTGTTACTCCTGCAGATCTTTCTGCATCTTCTTGCATTTTCATAGGATCTAGCTTATCATCATCGTCATCTGGTGCAGGAGTTTGCGGTGTAGGTGTCGGAGTAGGTGTTGGTTCTGTTTCTTCCGACTGATCTGGCGCAACTGTATATCCTGCAGGAATAGCTGTCATAGGCCGATCCATCCAATCGTGCATAATATATTTAATCTCACCTTTATCATTAATGTACTTTACTTTTTTAGTTGCATACGTAGTATCACCACCTTCAGCCATTTGCATACTCATATCGGTATTCATTACGTCTGTATCACCACCAATATTTCCACCAATAGCCATTGTTAAATCCATATTCATAACGTCATCATCATCAACAGAACCACCTACAGCCATATCATCAATTACAATAATATCATCCATATCAAAAGGTGTATCATCAGGAAGTACCGCTTCATCAGAGTTACCCATCTGCCCCATCATTTCCATTTTTTGTAAACCCATCTTAGCGTCTTGTCTTAATTCCATTAATCTATCTAAACCGATATAACGTGTTACATCAGCAGGAAAAATAAATTCACCCTCACTAACCATAGCAGGAATATCATCTCGTACTTCTTTACGAGTTGAACCAGAAGGTACTTTATTACCAGATTCTTTATCAGTCATTCCACCTTCATCTTTAAGTCCACCATCGTCAAATAATTCCATTTGTTGTTCCATTGTTGCTCCACCTTTATTAAATTTATTTTTCGCTCCTGATTGCATTTGAGCGACAAGATGCCAAGGTATTTGACCTATAGCTTGTTTTTGTTGTTGTGGCTCAACAGCCACATTAAACTTTTGTTTAGCTTCTCGTAATTCTTTTATGTAATCAGCTATTCTTTTATTATCTTTACTTTTAATAGGTACTGCCTTTGGCTTGGGCTGATTTTTAAAAAATTCATCTCTAAGTTTTACATATTCAGGATCTTTATTTAATTCCTCTTGGTAAGTTTTTTCTCTAGCTTTCCACATTTGTTGTGCTTGAGCTTCATTAATCATACCTGCATCCAACTGATCCTTAATACCCTTCATGTTTTCTTGATGCAATTTTCGTTTTGGGGCAACATACTCTTGCATCTTTTTGCTAAAAGGATTTACGGTAGGTGGTGGTAATATTTGTCTGGGGCCGGGGGTAGTAACACGTGGATCTAAAATTTGTGGCCCAATCATAGGTCTACCGGGGCCATGTACATCTAACCAAGTTCTCTTAGCACCGGGTTTCTGTTCAACCTTCACTTTCGGAAGCTCATTATAAGCTTTAATTGGAAATAGAGTCTTTAATGGTGCTACTGGTCGTGCGCCACCATCATCTAACTTTTTTGGTATAGGCTCTTTACCTGTTATAACTTCAGGTTTTATATCTGAATAGGGATTAGGCAAACCGTCTGTTATAAATTCTGGTTTTTCAATATCCGTTTTCTTATCTGGATAAACTATCTCACCATTAATAAGCGTACCTTTGTGGGCTTTAATGTAATTCTTTAATGTAATACCACCTTTATTTAAATTTTTACTGCGTTTTTTAGCAGCTTCAATAGCTTCTTTTTCACTATCATGTTCACTTGTAGGAATCATACGTTTTTCTTCTACTGCTTTTTTTAATTCTTTTTCCGTGTAGTACTTGCCATTATGAATACTAGGAATATTAACCCATTTACCGTTAGCTAAAGGAATAGTAGTAGAAAACTCTGAGCGTCTTTCGCCTGTCTCAGTTTTATAAACAGGTCTACCTGCCTTTGTTGTTTCTCCTGTAGGCTTTCCTACACGCTTACGTATTGATTTTGTCTGCATTTACTTCATCTCTTAACAGTTTAAGTCTGCGTAATTGTGCTATTGCACCTTGCGCTTGATAGATTAAAGTAGTCTTTTCTTCTCTTTCTAATGTAGAAATTTGTTGTTTAATTAAATAATCTAAATAATTATTGAACACTTCCCACTGTGGGGGATTGTTGACCACCACCTTCAGGCGATTGAGTAGCTGCTCCTTGTTGTGCATTTCCTGTAAATCCTTGTTCATCTGGCGTAGGAGCTTGTCCTACACCTATTGTTCCACCCCCTGCTCCAGAGGTATCCATTGGATCTGCTCCTGCAGGTGGTTGTCCTTGAGGTTGTTGTTGTTGGAAAGCCTTCATAAGTTCTGCTTGTATAGCAGCTTCTCTCATATCATTAGCTACCTTATCGGGATCAAGATCCATAGCCTTTGCAATCTCACGAATAATATAATCCATCTTAGCAAAGGGAGCAAGTGCAGGATTAGAAGCAACCTGCAAGAACTGCATAAGTCTTTGACTACGCACCTCATTAGCCATAAGACTTTCTGTTCCTCTCGCATTAACTTCTAAATCCCCCCTTATTTCAGGATCAAAGTCAAACTGCATATTAAATTGAAAGAAACCCTCACCTATGGGTTTAAGCATGTAGTCATCTATATTCTTTATAACTGTTTTAATACTACCAGTAGCTGCATTCATAAGCATAGAAATACCACTGGCTGTTCTACCTACGCCCGATACACCTGTCTGTCCATGTGCAAAGGAAGGAAAGCCTGTAGATTCATCTGCTAATACCCTAGCCTTGTCAAATAGCTGTAGGTTTTCGTTTGATACATTAGGAAATTTTGTTCCAAAGATAGCCTGACCGGGTGCGCCGCCTTGTCTTCTAAAAACTTTACCGGGATACACACTTAAATCTTGACCGGGAACTAAGTTAGTCTCATCAATCTCAATTAATAAGTTACCTGATAGTACAGCATTGTCTACAGCCATACGCATAAAACCGTTCATAAGAGTTTGCGTATCATCCATATTTTCTGCTATACCTATTCCAAAGAAGCTATAAGGATTTAATTCATACGGTGCAGCCATATAGGGAACACGTACAGGTTTAAATGGATTTAATACAAACCTTAATACTTTTTCATTACATATCCAAACATTAGCTTGTAACTCATCAAATGCTTCTAATTCTTTAGGTACAGTAATGCCCTGTTCTTTAATAAGATCAGTATCAACTGTACCCCAATACTCTAGCACTTCAAATCTATCTATATTATGCTCTAAAGAATAGTCGGCTAAATCGCTTTCCCAATATTCTCTATCGTAATTCTCTCCCATTTCTATGCAGCTATCAATAGCTGAAGCCCTAAAGTGCGGTCGCTTTTTTAATGAACGCACTTGACTACGTGACATTTTATGTCTTTCAATTACATATTGAGCTTCATCCATGTTATTAGCATCTGGATCAGGATAAAAGTTCCAAACAGATACATGTGATAGTTGTGGCATTGTTTTGAATTTAGGACTATAATCACCGCTTTCATCCCAATTAGGGTATTCTTTATCTATAGCAAATGGGCCTTTCATTATACCTGTACCAAATAAGGCCATTTCAAATGCTGTGCTTCTTAAATGTTTAGTTGCTCCCGATTCTTCAAGTTGATCATGGATCTTTTTTTGCATCTGTTTAGCCGCTACCATAGCAGGACTAAACGTAGCAGCACTAGGAGATTTTCCTACACCTTCTTCTAAACTTTCAATTCCTTTAAGATCATCTTTTAATGGGCCAAGCATTTCCATTAAACTATCTTGCGTTGCACCTTTAGGTATATCTTTACCATCACCTGCAAAACCGTAAGGACTTTCCATTTCTTCATTATCTTTTAACTGTTCAGGTTTTTTTGCGTCAAAATGTACATCACCTACAACTCCTTCGGGAAGTACCGTAGGATCAATAGATAATGGAAATTTGTTATTAGCAAACAGTACCTCAACAATCTGTCCGTATGCAGCTAACGTTTTTGTTTTTGTAACTTTAATAAAAACTCTTGACTTTTCTGCTTCAGTAAATTGAACATCCGATCCGTACAGCCCTCTATAATTTCTATATGCTTTTAACCATCGTTGTTCATCCGTTTGTCTATAGTCTTCTGCCTTTTTATATTTTTCTAATACAAATGGAATAATATTTTGTATGTTTCTATCCAAAGTAGGTGAATCATCTATTGCAATAGCTTCATCATCTATCATTATATTATCTTTTTCATCAGCCATATTATTTCCTTAGTTAGTATCCAAATGTTGAATCTGCTATTGGCATTTTGTTTTGGGGATTAGAGTTAGGATCATAATCAAAAATACTAAATCTAGGTCTTGACATTATACCATATCTTAAAGCATCATACAAGTGATCTTCTGATAATGTGTCTATATCTTCGGGATTCTTCCTGTCCAAAGGTATTGCAGGAAGTTGAGATATAATATTAGTACAGCTATTAAAGAATACCAGTCTAGGTTCTTCTGTAAATTCATCAATCTGTAAGCGTCTATGTATCTCATTTTTACCTGCTACCCTACTTCCTTTACTTCTGTCTGATGGCCGCCATCTACATCCTCTTTGAATCATTTGTTCTGCTAGCGATGGGCCAGTATCGCCACGCTTATGCCAAAGAGAACTATCAAGCACACCGTAACGCATAGTTCCGTCATTTTGTTCTGCCTCCAGTACCATATCAGCTAAATCTGTAGCTAGTACTTTTGAAACATACAATTCCCTATATATAATAAGTTGCTCGTCAGGAGAAACAGCAAACCATACAACTGCTGATTTACTTCCGTAACCGTAGTCACATGACCTAAACCTTGTCCAATTATTAGGTATATCAAAAGGCTCAATGACATGTACATCACGATTAAACTCTGTAAATGCTGCACCTTCTTTAATATCCCAATCCCCTTCAAGGAGTTGTCTTCTTTGTTGTTCAGGCAAGGAAAGGAGCATAGACTCATAATCACCTTGTTCTGCAAGATAAGGATTATCAGATAATCTCGCAGGAATAAACCTTCGTTTAAATAAAGCTTGCCCCTCTTTTGAATGTCCTTTAGGATATCTAAGCGTTTCATTAGATTCTATATCCGTTGCTTCAAATGATTTTCCTGCAGGTGCAGGATCAATAAACATTTTTTTAACCCAATGATGTCCTCTGCCTCCGGGGTTTGTTGTTGCCCTCATGTAAATAGGAAGATCAGAACTAGCGGTTCGTAATCTAGAACGTAAATAATTCCACGCAAAAGGAGTAGGCCATTGTGTCAACTCGTCAAATCCTATCCATGTAAATGCTAAACCCTGATATCGTAGTACATCTTCTTCTCTATCTAAATAAGAGAACCACAATCTACCACCTGAAGGAGTAACCCATTGCATTTTTCTCTCTGACCATTTTATATTTGGTATAACTTTAGGGTATAATTCTTGTGATTTCCACACAAGTTCTCTAAGTTCTTCTGTTGTATGTCGTAAAAGTAATCCACTAAACGCTGAATGTTGTAAATATCTTAGCGGATCAGCTAGCATTGCGTAACTCTTGCCACCACCTGCAGAACCACCATAAAGCACTTCTCGTTCACCTGACGCTAAAAAATCAGTTTGTGGCCCTTCATTAGGTTTAAATACCACGTTATGATTTTCTTCAGTTGCAAGTCTTTCCCTTTTTACAACAGGAGTTGCTTGCTTCTTAGATTGCGCCTGTTCTTTCGGTTTCGATTTTCTGCGCTTTGCTGATCGCCTTTTCTGCATACTCTGCCCACTTGCGTAGGCTTCTAGCTTTGTTCTTACGCTGTCGTTCATGTTGTAATCTTTTTCTTAATCCTACATGAGAAATGTATCTATCTGTTTGTGTACTTAACCAGTTTGCTACTTCACGGTATGAGTACTGATCTACATACTTCCTAGCCATTTCTAACTTATCTAATTGTTTAGGTACAGGTAATAGTAGTTCAGAATCTTTATCATCCTGTACGTACCCAAAGGGTATAGTTCTGGCTATTCGGGGTATTGGTTGCCACTCATTGTCTTCTTTAATATCAGTAGGCTGTGGTAACTTCCAACGCCCTAGTGATCTATTCATTTTTTCTTTTTTCTTAAATTGTCTATTATCTTAACAGGATTAACATACTTCTTTTTTGTAAGGCCACCTTTTGCAAACCCACCTATTTCTTCTAACGCCTCTCCATACTTTTCATCCATTTCTGAAGCAAAATCTGCTAACCTACTTGAAAGGTCAAACATTCTATCCCAATCATCTTTTTCTTCATATTTGGCATACATGCTCATAAGCCTGTCGTATTTTTTTCTATCTGTTTTATTTAACCTAGCTCCCATTAGTAATCTCCTTCACTATTCTTAGGCGGCATCAGTACAACACCACCGCTTGTCTCGACCTGTACCTTCTCAGTTTTAATTAAACCTGTACGATCTAATAGCTCTTTAGCTGCTGACAGCTTATCTCTTATACCTAGTTGTGTAGGATCAGATAAACTACTAGCAATAGCAACGGCAGCCTGTGGTGCATTACGTGCTAAGTATAGCTGTGTCGCTTCTAGGATTTCATCTTTTAAGCCTTTGGTAATATCACTAGTACTACTTGATTCAGAATACCCTGCAAGTTTTTTTGCAAGTACAACACTACCACCTGCTTCTTCAAATAATACATCAAGAAAACGTTGTTGTTTTTCAGTTAACTGTCTAGCCATTAAATATCTGTTCCTTTTTTTGTTTCTTTAACTTTCTCTGGTATAATCTGACACGCAGGTTTTGCTAGGTACACAGTAGAACTCTTTAGTATAATATTTGCTTTAGCATTAGATTCTACAAAACATGCATCCTTTGTCTCTATTAGTTCTAAACCTGTAATCATGTTGCAAGACTCTACATAAGGTGCTGAACACACTAATATTATAGGTAGCCACATTAGTTTATTTCAAGTTGGAAATGAGGACCATCAATAAAAGCCTTACGACCTTGCGACCTACGTAAATCTACATACTCATTCATTAGATCTGCAGAGTTACCATCCCAATCATTTAACTGCTTGTGCCACGCACCGCCCCATGTTACAGGGTGTCCTTGTGTAACTGCCGCAGCTTTAATTGCGTCAGCTATGTCATCATACAGATTCAACTCCCACGATGCTCTTGAACCAATATAAGCCATGAGATCCACTGCATGCGATTTACCAGTACTCTCTTGGGGTAGGTGCCGGGAGTTCATTGTTTTAGATGCACCCTTCTTAACTAATTCAGCTTGCTCACTTGTAGTCCGAGTACCGCAAATCACTCCAAAGTCCACCTTAGTCAGAGTTATCGCTTCCTTTACGATACTCACTAAGGATTCGTGAACGCCTTCTAATTTGCTCAAGCTTCTTGAACTTAATGTATAACTCATGTTCTCTCTCCCTATTCTTTACCCATTGGCTTGTGTGCTTCAAGCTGTCTAGTGGGTACTTACGATTTCCTATATACTCTTGCCTATAGCGTATTAAATGGTTTTTACTTTTTTCTTCCAAAAAACTTACTCACAGATCGTATCCCAAACGATGCAGCCACTATCGCTCCCAAGGAAAGTTGATACCAATCAGGCATCTGTTGTAGTGAAAGAAACCCATCATGCACGATCTGTCTTCCCCAATCACCACAAAATGAAAGGATTAGCGGCAGTGTAAAAATTATGGTCAGCCACTCATCTTTCCAACTACTTTGTGTAGCACGTATAGCAGCAAGCTCCCAATCAATTTCGCCTGTCGCTTCCTTCATACGAATCTGTGCTTCAGCCTTTTGAACTGCAGTTTTCCCATCTATCCAAGATGTTGCAAGTCCACCGACTGAACCTAATAAAGAGGATATTGCATTAAATCCTAACATACTATTTCTTCTTCCCTGAAAGATACTCTACGTCATTTGTAGGAAACATTCTTTTTAGCCATTGTATAATACGTTGCATCTTTTTCTCCCCTTCAGAGTATCTATAAACCTTTTGATTTTTACCTTTCGTCAAAAGATAACTAGACTTATCAAGAATAATAAATTCTATCTTATTCATCTAACAACCACAATAAAGCCACTAAGTTATAAACAAGTGCAACAAACATTGATATGACAAAGAATGTTAGCACTTCCACCTTTTCCTTGCTTGTCGCAATCTACTGTTCGGATCTTTAGCTGCTTTAGGGAATTGTTTCATCTGTCCTGCAGATCTAGCGCAATACGACTTTCTTCTTTTAGCATCTTTACTGCCTTTTTTAGGACTACCAGTTACAGCAGTTTTTAGCTTTGAGCCGGGGTTATCTCTACGATATTTAGCTACCCCCTTTTTGGTCATACCTGCACCTGACTTGGTAGGGCGTTTCTGTCCACCACCTATTGTGTGTCCTTTCATGCTACCTTTTTTTGTCATCTATGTCTCGCAGTTTTCTTTGCAATGCTCTTAGGCTGTTTAACAAACTGTTTACCTGCCTTACCACCTTTAGCTTTAGCTTTATTTGTTGCAGCCTTTTCAGATGCAGATAAAGACTTCCAAGCAGCGTCAGGAAGATACCTTCTCTTGCCCTTTGAGGGTTTACCAGAAGAGGTTCTCCATTTTTGCTTACCCCAATCTTTAAGACTTTTTTGACTTTTTGCTAGTGCCACTGTGTACCTTTTGAATAGGAAAGTTAGCTGTTAAGCTTGCTCCTTTATGTGCTGTGAATGCACCTGTATGTTTCATTAACTTATAGTTACTACCTGCCTGTTTCATCCAGTGATACCCTTTAGGAGCTTTTACTTTCATTTGTAACCACCACCTTTTGATTTATACTGTTTAGCAAGCATCTGTGCTTTACGTGCAGACCACTGCCCTGCATTACCCCCTTTTGTACCTGCTTTAATTTTATTAAAAAGAGTCTTTCGCATACTAGGTTTTGTATAATTACCTGCTTTATTTACGCTACTTTTTTTAACAGACCCACCACTTTTCATGTAACCCATTTTATTACGTATAGTTGTGGGTAATTTTTTTAAGCCCTTTTGTTTGGGTGTTGGTTTTTTTAATGCAATAGGCATAACTACTCCTTATCGTATTTTATACATTTAGTATTATCTCTGCATTCCTTATAAGTTTCGCAAGACGGACAAGGAATTGCATAAGGCCAATTGGGGGCTTTTATCATTTGCAATTACATCCTTTACTACTACCTGTGACATAACCTGCCACAATTCCTACAACGCCTACGAGAGCATTATTTAATAGGGCTAAGATGCCCTCATCAAATTCACCACCATGCTCTGCAGCCATCATAAACTCATCGACAACAATGATACCTAGTAGGCCCATAAGTCCTAACGCTAAGATCATTACAGTTATGTGTTTCATATTATCCATTATTTAATTCCTGTGTACATACAGCCACTAACCATGACTGCAATATATAAACATATAGCTATGATAATAAGTTTACCATAATCTAAATCCCACGCAGTACCTTCGCCACGTGAACTAAAAAAATTCATTACTCTTCCCCACATATTATTTTCTCCTTTTATTTAAACCACCTTTATTCATTAAACGTTTTCCCGGTTTAATTAAGTTACCATCTTTGTCGTACTTTGGTTTCCAAGGCATTTTTTTAAATTTAGGGCCTCCATTTTTAGGTGGCTTATACGGTCCGGGTTTAGGCATCTTAGGTTTAATTAAATTACCATCTTTATCGTATTTTCTTCTGTATAACAGATCAAGTAATTTTTGTGTTTCTGTTTTAGTCATACTTCTTACAAGCGAATTAAATTTTTTACTATCCACTATATATTCTCCCTTTGCTCTACTTTAGATGATACTTCAACTCTTGACTTCCCACCATTCACGTATAGTCCAAACCAAGCTGCACCTGCCCCCACAACGACAGACACGAATCCTGCCTGTGCGTTGTTTGGGTCAGATAGATTCATAAACCAACTGCAGGTCTGATAGAACACAACCATGTACGACAGGATCAATGCTCTGGGTACGATACGCCATGAGTCTAGTCTTTCTGGTGTTATCATGTATACTCCTACTGTTGGTACAGTACTTCTCGTACAGATATTATAATATGTAACCTATTAGCTGTCGCAGCTGTTGCTTTTAGTATTTCACCTGCAGTCATATATATACTATTGTGTGTTAACAGTTCTACTGTACCGTTAGCACCAACAGCTTTTGTTTTATATAAGCTAAATGTAGCAGGTGTGTCTGCTGTATCTGTTATGGTTAAGGTTACTGTATCGGCATTGCCAGAGTCTTCAGATACTAAAATAGAGTCCACTACGGCTGTCCTTTTATTAGGACATGTATATACTACAGTGGCACTATTTGTTGTCAAATCTTTTTTAGCTGATGCGTATCTGAAGTCTTTAGTCATAGACTATTTTTTCTTTTTAGTCATACCACCGCCATAGAACATACCTGCCTTGCGCATGTCCATCATGCCGCCTCGATTAGCTGTCAGCTTACTTTTTGGTTTTTTAGGTTTAGACTTTTTACTCTGTGATCCTATACCTTCATACTTATCTAAGTATTCTTGAATTTTCCAATCTGGTATTTTATTTAACTGACTTGGTGATATCTTTAACCATTGATCCTTACTTAAATTAAGTAAAGGATCTTTTATTCCCATCTTGCCGCCTGTTGCCGCTTTAATAGGCTTTATAACACCACCTTTTTTTCTATAACCACCCTCGCCCATTTTAAAATATTCTTGGTCAGTACTTTTACCAATATCAGGATAAAACTTTATAAGAAGTTCCATTATTTCGGCATTAGATAGTTTATCCATCTGTGCTGTTGACATACCATCAAACTGCTTTTTGGTCATACCACCTTTTGCAGCTTTCATTGTCTTTGGTTTCTTCTTTTTTATAGAACTTATTAATTTTAAAATTCTAGGATGCTTTTCCATTAACTTTAATAATATATTCGATGGACTATTACGTTTTCCTGTACCCCCTCTAGGGCCTGTACTACCACCGGGTTTAGAGGAATTGGGGCTTCTTCTACCATCTAATGTTTTTATTGCTACCATAATCTATCTCCCTATTTCTTTTTAAGCCATTGAGACAGGGTTAGACCTGACTTCTTTAGCTGCTCTGCCGTTACGGCTGCCTTACGCTTGCCGTTTTTATCATAGAAGTACTTCTTGCCCATCTTCTGTGCTTGGGCTATGGTACGTGGCCTTGTAGGAGACTTTGATACTTCGCTTATTCTTTTTGTAGGAGCATCTGATCCACCAAATCTAATCTTCTGTCCGGGTTTAATCTTATCAAAATCTTTAATTTGAGGATTAATCTTTTTAAGATTAGCTACCGTTGTGCCTTTACTTTTTGCTATAGAGGTTAGGGTATCTCCACTCTTAACTGTTACTTGCTTTGTATCTCGTATAGCTTTCTTCTGTGCTTCAGTTAAAGTCTTAGCAGGTTTACTCTTTGGTAGAGGTCCTCCACTTCCACCTTGAGGTGGTCTTCTTCTAGGTTTACTACCACCTAATATGTACCCATCATAACGCGGCGTGGTTGCCGTTGGTCCTCCACTTCCACCTTGAGGTGGCCTTTTTCCTTTATACTTGCCGCCACCAACTCTGGCTTCTGCCATTGCACGTGTTTCAGCAAGCTTCGATAACTTCTTACGTCTAGCTGTACCTGTTACACTACCAATACGAGCCATAGACGCACGTTGTGCATTTGTTAAGGTTTTGGCAGGATCTTTTTGCTTGGGTACGAATGCATCCAATATAGCTTGTACTCTTTTACCAAAAGCTTCGTTAGCTTTATTCTTTTTATTATTAGCAGTAATCTTTTTATTTGCTTTTACTTCTCGTTTAAGGTCAGCTACGGATTTTCTTTTATCTGCAGCGGTTCTTTTTTGCTGTTGTATCTTCTTAATCTTATCTTTATATCTATTAGTACTGTAATCTCTTGCCATATTTAAAGTTTCCTTTTACTTTAATTACCCGACCACCCTTCAGCGATCATTGCTTCTTCCACTTCTTTAAGTGAAAAAGACCTGCCATAGTGTGCCTCTACAGCCTTTCGTACGTAGAATACATCACTATGCGGTATGTGGAGTTTATGCAGACTGTTATTAGCTATAGCTTTATAAAACTCTTCAATAACATTGTCTGTATATAGTTTTACTGATTTTTTAGCCATTGTCAATACATTTTTAAATTAATACGGATATCAATACTATCTGATACACAGTTTAAGTGTTTATCATTTAAAGTGTTAATTATATTTTAGGTAATATATAGTTAAAGTGTAGACAGTTAAACTGTGCCGTTCGTTCGTTCTATATATAATTATACCACATAACAATAGGGTAGTCAACATATATGTACGATTATACTAGATGTGTGTTATTTATGATACATATAATGTGGTTAACAAGTGATTTACCTGATCTGTGTATATATGTGTATACGTATACGTATGGGGGCGCACTGGCCCTTGCCTACACCCCTGTATGCACACAGATACATGCCTAGGTAGCCTAGCCACGCAAATGTGAACACAAGCATGCGTCATCCATCCACACAAGGCTGACAAAACCCAACAAAATAAGGCACTTAATCTAAAGATTAAACTGTTATCACATCAGTTGACAGATAAATCTGCCACAAATACCCCAAAAATACACCTATCACTAACTTTAGTTAGTGTGGTACATATCCCCCCACTGACTTGACAGCTAGGTTGTATTGGTTTATGTTTTTAACGAGAAAATATATCTCACTTCTTTGTGAGAGATATATTGTTCTCTTATAAAAACAAAACCAAAACAAACAAAGGAAAACCGAAATGGGAAATTATGCAAACATCGCTGACCTCGTCAAAGAAGGCAAAGCCTTAAACTCAATCTACAAGGCACTTAACTGTGTTAAGTCTAGCACTCAAGCCAAAGGCTTTGACACTCGGTTAGGCAAGTTGCTGAAGCAACTCAAGGCTGAAAGCACCAATGGTCGTATATCCTCTGCTCAACTCTTTAGAGTTGGTATCAAGGATATCCCAAAGCAAAGACGAAGCGAAGCTTTGTGGTTCGTTGAAAACGAAGAGGTAGCTAGAGATTTCATCTCTAAATCCAAGAAAGGTTTCACAAGCCTTACGGCTTTACAGAGGGCTATGAAGCAAGCCACCAAAGGTGAAGCTAAGTCCAACGTTGGACAAACCACCGAAGGTGATAGCGAAGCTACCATTAGCGAAGCTAAACCGAAAGCAGAGGTTCGTACTGATAGTATCAGTCTAGGCACAAGCAAGCAGAGCTTGGTACAAGCAGTCAAGCTATGGACACAAGTCCATAACATCAGCATACTGGAAGTAGCAGAGCTACTTATGGATGAAGCTGACGATCCTGTTACTGACTTTCAAGCTACTCAAAAGGTAGCCAACACAAGCGAAGAGTTACCTTTCTAGGTAACTTTTCACTAGCAGAGCTAGGCAACTCTATAAACTGCCTTTATAATATATTATTTATATAACACTTGAAATGTATATGAAAGTGTTATATAACTAATATAATATAACTTAACTGAAACAAGTCCAACGTTGGACAATTTGAAAAGGATAAAATCATGCAAGGTATGAAGGTAACATGTCACAAGATCAACTCAGGCTACGGCACAGACTATGGGCATATAGAGTGCGAAGTTGTAGAGGTAGTAAGCTTAGATGGTGTACCCACAATTAAAGTTAAAGAGTGGGTCGAGGAAGGTGCTGTAGGCGAATGGGTCAAGGGGCATATGGTTTCCTACGAATACCTAGCGTGGTTTAGGAATGGCGAATGGGTCTTAGACCTAGATTGAAACAAGTCCAACGTTGGACAATTTAACTGAAAGGTATTGAGATGACTAAGCCAAGTGGATACATACTGTACGAAGGTGATAGCTTACTTGATGGCAAGCCTATCGTAGCGATAGCCCTAACAGGTAGTAACAATAGCAAGACAGGTAAGATGGTGCAGATACTGTACATACGTACTGACATTGATCCTATCTCTGCCAACAAGAGTGGTGAGGACTACTCTATCTGTGGCACTTGTCACTTACGTGGCAAGCCACACGACAGAGATGATCGGGCTACGGCTGATGAACGTGGTTGCTATGTCATGTTGCTAGGTATACTAGGTGTGTACAAAGCATACAAGGCAGGTAAATACCCACGTATAAGCATGACAAACTACAATGCTTTAGTGGATGGTAGGACTGTACGACTAGGTATGTATGGCGATCCTGCTTGTGTACCTGCCTACCTGAACAAGAGATGGATTGCTAATGCTAAAGCACACACAGCCTATAGTCACCAAGCTACTACAGTTGGTGCTGACTACGATCCTACTGTGTGTATGCGTAGTGCTGACACAGTGGAAGAAGCCAAGGTAGCTTGGGCAAAAGGTGAACGTACCTTTAGGGTAGGACACCTTACCTCTATGGTAAAAGACAAGGAGATACTATGTCCTGCAAGTGAAGAAGCAGGTAGACGTACAACATGTGACAAGTGTAAGCTATGTAGTGGCATGAAGATCAATGCCAAGTCCATACTTATACCTGCACATGGCACAGGAAAGAAGTGGGTAGCATGAAACCTATTAACCCTGTAGCAAAGGCAATGCTGATGCTACGCAAACCTAAACAAGTAGTTAAACCTAAGAAAGGAAAAGGTAGCTATGACAGAGCGAAAGCGAAGCGTAACGCATTACGAAGTCAAGAACTTTGAGAAGTTCAAGCAGAAGAAGAAGCTTAACCTCAGAGATAAGACAAGGCATGGCAATGCCTACAGACAGGAACGCAAAAACAAAAGGAGATATGCGTGATGGAACAGATACCAGAATTTTATATGTGGTTTTTCATGGCATGTGTATTTGGATATGCATGCTTCATAACAGGTTGGCTTGTCGCTAAGATAGACACGCTTGCAAAGCGAAGGAGATAGTATGGCTATGTATTATGAGATAGGTGTATCCATAGAAAAGCAACCATCTATTGTGACAGTGGATAGTAATGCTACACCTGTAAAAGATTGGAAGGAAGCGGTAGATCATGTGATGCGATTAGCAAAGCTATTCTACCCTAACCTTCAAACCGAATTCGATTTCGTAAAAGAGTACGAGATTGAAGATGAGCCTAGTAATCTAGGTTTTATATTTCAACCCCAAGACGCAACAACATATGATAAGGAGAAATTATTATGACACAGCAAATCAACACAGCCCAGAACATTGCCCTAGAAATTGTAGACTACAGCAACCACACGTTCCACATGAAACGAGCAAGGAACTATAGCTACAACTACGCTACTATTGATGGCATACTAATGGAAGTATACCACGATCATACTATCAAAGAGATTGCTTCCACTTTGAATGAGCCATTCAATAGGGTTGTGTATAGGGTACAGTTCATTCAGAAGAATCACCCTGACCACATCGTGCGTAAGTACGGCAAGGGTGCTACTGTTAATAAGGGTACTTACAATGTAACAAAGTCCAACGTTGGACAATCTAAGAGAAAGGCTAATGGCTAATGCAATATCAACAAGCATTCGCAAGTGAGATAGACCCCTACGCTATGGGGGTCGCTCACTACAATCATCCTATGGTAAAGCAGATGGGTAGCGTACTTGATATGCACAAGCATCCTATGTATGTACACAAAGGTATAGACCTGCTAATGGCAGGCCCACCTTGTCAACCCTTTTCCTTTGCAGGTAATCAGCTTAACTTCAATGACGAGAGAGCCAAGCCAACGCTAGAGTTCTTCAGATTGTTTCACCAGTGGAAGCCTAAGTACTTTCTCATTGAGGAGACACCTATGAAGAAGGAGTACATGGATGTATTCTCACGTGAGTTTGGGTGTGAGCCACGTATACATAACTCTGCGTCTGTATCTGCACAGAATCGTAAGCGTTTGTATTGGACTAACATACCCCATGACGATCTGCCTGATCTTGGTATCAACCTTGAGGATATCCTTGAGGATGAGAGCATGACCGACAGGGAGAAAGCATACTGTGTAGACGCTAACTATTTCAAGGGTGGATCTATGAAGATGTACTTTGAGAAAGCACGTAGACAAGTAGTGTTTAACAAGCACACTCAATGCAGACAAGTGGGTGAAGCTGACCTGAAAGGCTATGACATTATCAAGCGTGTCTACTCTCGTAAGGCTAAGTCCTCTGGCCTGACCACCATGCAAGGTGGGTGGCGCATGCCGAAGGTTGAGGATGGTGACTTGCGTTGGAGAGCATTGACACCTCTTGAGTGTGAACGTCTACAGACTATGCCTGATGAGTACACAAAGTATGGTAACTTTGATGATGGTGAGAAAGTAGAAGTATTTTCTTTTGAATCTGCTGAAGATATTAAACCTATCAGCAATTCAAGGAGATACAAGATGATAGGTAATGGGTGGACAGTTGATGTGATCAAGCACATACTCAATGGCATACCACAAGATAAGTTGGGTACTGTCGTGAGTTTGTTTGATGGCTGTGGCTGTGGATACCAAGCATTGAAAGGAGTAAAGAGATGATTAGATTCTATGTAGAATACAAAGAACAGTATATAGATAACCAACAAAGATATTTATATCTCTACGCTGAATCAGAAAAGCAAATACGAGAAATGTTTGACGAGTATGAATTAGTGGTGGTAGAGAGTACAGAATAGGAGTAAAGAGATGATTATATACTTAGATATGGATGGTGTGTTAGCTGATTTCTTTGGTGGACTTGAGAGGAGATTCAAGGTAACACATTGGAAAGATATCCCTGATATAGATGACGCACTTGCCCAACTAAAAGACACAAGTTTCTTTGGACACTTAGATATGTTTGACACTACGTATCCTCTTGTAGGTCATGTCAAAGAGTTGACATATAAATATCCTCATTTGGATTGGGGCATATGCTCTACACCATTGCGTAATGACAGCACCAACTGTACCTATTGGAAACGTAGGTGGTTAGAAAAGAATAACCTTATGCCTGATAAGATACCTTACTTGGTCTTCACTCACAAGAAAGAAACCTACGCTACCCATACAGTAGATGGTACACCTAACATCCTTGTCGATGACAAGCACACTAATGTTAAGAGATGGACAGATGCAGGTGGGTTAGGTATTCTGTGGCAAGCTAACAGAGATAAGATCACTAAGCTAGAGGATGAACTAACTAAAGCAATCACATTAATACAAAAAGTTAGAGGAGATTTTTAAAATGAATAGTAGACATTTAAATAGTTATAAAACCTATGTTGAACCTTTGATTGGGTTTAGGATTGTTGGAATTGATGTTGAGGATTGTGAACATGGTGATCCCTTTACTGTTTTAAAAGTACAAAGGGGAGATGAGAAACTTGATCTTGTAATTTCTCAAGATCCTGAAGGTAATGGTGGTGGGTTTTTATTTATTGAGGAAACAAAAAAATGAGAAACGCAATCTTTTTCCTGATCATATGTGCTGCATATGCGTGGGAAGTTTTAATTGAAGAAAGGTTTACAAGTCAATGGTATTATTCAAAAGTGCATTGGTCTGCCTCGCACTAAACATCTATCACGAGGCACGTGATCAGAGTACGGCAGGTCAGTTGGCGGTGGCACAGGTAACTGTCAACAGAGTGGATAGTAAACACTATCCCGATACAGTATGTGATGTAGTGTATCAAAAAGGTAAGAGCATATGTGCTTTCTCTTGGACATGTGATGGTGCAAGTGACACACCACATGAGGACAAGGCATGGGGCAAGTCTATGATGTTGGCAGGTATGATGCTTGATGACAACAACACTATAGATGTAGTGAATGGTGCGACACACTATCACACCACAGAAGTAAATCCCTATTGGGCAGACAGCTTGCGAGTTGTTAAGCAGGTAGGGGATCACATATTCTACAAGTAGCTTGACTAGGATTAGTATATGTGATATAACTAGTTATCAGTTGAAACAATAAAGTAAAGGAGAAACAAATGGCTTTAGATTTTGTAACAAACCACCAACTACCTTACGATTTAAACTTTAAGGTACGCAAAGAACCTACTCTATTTAAAGGAGATTCTTACATAGTGAATGAGTACTCAGGAGATTATCTAGGTATAGTCGGGGATAACTATGCACTTACTAGTCATGGTGAATACTACAATAAAGTGTGGGCTACAGTAGAAGAAACACTAGGTGTAGAGTCCTGCCTATTAGCTGAAGTTAAGTGGCGATCAGCACGTAATGGTGCATTCGTTATGATGGATGCAATCTTCAAGGATCAAGGCATCACTATTGCCAGTGACCTACATGAAACAGAAGTATTCAAACGAATGGTTGCCCTACATGGTGTGGATGGCAAGTGTTCCAACCAAGTATTCTACGGTTTGATTGATGGGTTCTGTCTGAATGGTATGGTGACAGGTGATCACAACTACCTCAAGAAAAAGAACTCTGCATTATTTAACATAGATATCTTTCAAGGTGAGTTAGCTGATTCAGTTGTAAACTTTGAAGATGAAGCAGAGAAGCTAAGTGATTGGTGTAAGGTTAGCACACGTACCCTGTGTGTTAAGTCTGTGCTTGATCACCTGATGGGCAATGACAGAAAGGCAGACAAGATGCTTGCCTTGTACAGAGAAGAGACACGTAAGCGTGGTGAGAATCTCTTTGCCCTATATAGTGCGTTCACTAACTATGCATCCTATGCTGATGAGCGTAATGGATTCACAGTACGTAACACAGGTAATGATACGAAAGCTATCACCATGTGGAAGCGTGAGCAAGAGGTAGCTAAGTGGATTGATTCCCCTATATGGAATGACTTAGTAAACTCAAGCCATAATTCTACTGTTGTAGGAAGGTGGGGGATAAATAGATGAGACTTCCTAGATATACACAAGCTAGGACTACGGCATGTGGTGTGGTTGAGTACAGATTCAACCCACCACAGAAGTTAGTCGATGCAGGTGTTGTCACACGCAGACAGTTTGGGTCTGACCTGAAGCAGGTACGTAAACTGGTACGTGAAGACAACCAGAAGATAGATGAATGGTATGATAAAAATGCAACAGGTGCAAACTTAAAATCAAATAGTACCTTGACATGTCTGATCAACAGCTACTTGGAATCATATGACTTTCAAAAGTTAAGAGATTTTTCACAGAAGGATTACAAATACTTTTTATCTGTTGCAAATAAGTCACTAGGACAGAGGAGATTTATGGATATTAGTTCTAAGGTAGCCAAGAAACACTATCAACTGTGGCTTGAACGTGGTGTTAGCTTTGCTAATCATGTATGTACCTGCGTATCACGTGTATACAATCATGCTATTGAACAAGAGCAAGCCTATAAGAATCCTTTTGCTAACATTAAACGTGTGGCTGCCCAAAAAAGAACTGCCATTTGGAAAAGGGATGAGGTTAAAAAGTTTCTTGATGTGGCATACGCTGACTTCTCTACACGTAGCATTGCGTTAATAGTACAGATGGCCTATGAGTTTTGTCAGCGTGTCGGTGACATGCGTGTATTAGAGTGGGATAGATTCAATAAGGACATGACCGTGTTATATTTACAACAGTCTAAACGTAGGGCAGAGGTGGAGTTACCTGTGAATGATATATTAAGACAAACTTTGATTGATCAGAGAAAAGACTTTGGCTTTCAGAGGTACGTAGCACCTAATGTAAACCCCACTGATGGGGCATATCATCCTTATGGTAAGATGAACCTATCCCAATTAGGTAGGCGTGTCATACGCCGGGCTAAGTTGTCTGATGATCTACGTCTACTAGACTTACGAAGGTCTGGTATAATGGAGATGGTTGATGGTGGTGTGCCACTACCACAGATCATGTCTGTTAGTGGGCATGCTAACCCTGCGTCAGTTACCCCATACATGAAAAATACTTTGGCATCTGCAACTAATGCCTTGACAACTAGAAAAACATGGGTATCATCTGCTATGAAGCAGCAGGAGGGTGTATAGTATGAGAAGTGTGTGGGATTATGATGTTAAGAATGGTGAGACTAAGCGTATTGATTGTCCTGTATGCAAGGGTAAGAAAACATTTACTATCACTAACAACATGGGTAGCTTGATGTGGAATTGTTACAAGGCTAGTTGTGATGTGAGTGGGGGTAAGCGTGTACGCTTGAGTGCAGAGGACATTAAGAAATCTTTTGCACCACCAGAGGATATCAGTAGTGATATAGATTGGGAGTTACCTAAACAACTAGTCTATCAACCATCCTATACACAAAAGTTTGTAGATCAATACCGACTACCTAAAGATCTGGAGTTGATGTACGATGTTAAAGAGGATCGTGTTGTGTTTACCATATGGAAATCTTGGAAATGTGTAGACGCAATCGGTAGGGCAACAGACCAACGACTACCTAAGTGGAAAAGGTATGGCAATAGCGACTTGCCTTTTACATATGGGTGTGGTAGTGTTGCTGTAGTTGTTGAGGATTGCATCAGTGCTGTAGTTGTAGGCGAGATTGATGTATATGTCGGGGTGGCTGTGTTGGGTACGTCACTCTCAGATGCACACAAGAAGTACTTGTCGCAATTCTCAACAGCAATCGTAGCGTTAGATCCCGATGCGTTACCTAAGACAATGCAGTTCGCCAAAGAACTACGCCAACACGTAGACAAGGTAGGTGTACTGAAACTAACCGATGACTTGAAGTATAGAAACGAAACCGACTTAGAAAATCTAACCAACATAGGAGTATGAAATGGAATTATCACTACTAAGAAGTCTAATGGACAAGCCATTCTATGATGACCATAGAGGAGCGAAGTGTCCTAACAGACTATTCACCAAGGATGCACAGAAGATTAAGGCTATCATTGATTCTTGCATGCAAAGGTACGAGCGTACTGTAACACCAGATGAAGTGGAAGCTTTGTTTATATCAACCAATCCATCCATGACAACAGCACAGAAGACTGCTTACTCTCACTTGTTTGACAAGATCAAACGTGAACAACCTATGGGATCAGACATTGCACAAGAGGTATTGTCTAAGTTATTCCAACAGGTAGTGGGGGAGGACATAGCCAACTTAGGATTTGATTATGTCAATGGTACTAAGACTAGTCTTGAAGACGTACGCAATCTTCTTGAACAGTATGGTGATGACTTTACACCTAATCTTAATATCACTTGGGATGATATAGATATTGAAACACTACTAGCTAAGAATGATCTTGAAGCTAGATGGACATTTAATATAGCTTCCCTTGTACGTAAGCTAGAGGGAGTTAACGAGGGTCACTTGATTGAGGTAGGTGCTAGACCTAACACAGGTAAGACTTCCTTCCATGCTAGTATGATTGCAGGACCTGACGGATTTGCAAGGCAGGGTGCTAAGTGTATTGTCTTATGCAACGAGGAAGGTACTCACCGTGTTGGTGCTAGATACCTCACGGCTGCCACAGGCATGACGATGCAAGGGATTAAAGAAAATCCTCAACTAGCTAGAGATAAGTATGATCCTGTTCGTAAGAACATCCGATTGCGTGACGCTACAGGTAGAGACATGTCATGGGTAGAGAGCGTATGCAAGGCGTACAAGCCCGACATTGTAGTGCTTGACATGGGTGATAAGTTTGCCGTAACTAGTGGCTTTGCAAGGCAGGATGAAGCACTCAAGGCCAACGCTATACATGCACGTAGTATAGCCAAGGTGTATGGGTGTGGTATCTTCTACATGTCACAGTTATCTGCTGAAGCAGAGGGTAAGGTGCTACTGAATCAGAGTATGATGGAAGGGTCACGTACAGGTAAGGCTGCTGAAGCAGACCTGATGCTTTTGATTGCTAAGAATCCAGTAGTCGAGGGTCAGGATGAAGAGGATACACAACGACATTTAAACATTGTCAAGAACAAACTCACAGGATGGCATGGTGTTATCCATTGTGAACTTGACTATAAAACAGCGAGGTATACAGCATGATAGATATATGTAATAAATGTAAAGGAGAATTAACGGATGATAACTGGGTTAATAGTTGGCGAAAGATAGGATACAAAAGATGTAGGGAGTGTATGAACAAAACTAATGCTAAAAATAATCCAATAAATGGTCCAATAAATAATCCAGTAACTAATCCACAGAGAATGTTTGTTAATGGTAAGTACGTAACAAGGAAACACCCACTATATAAACCGGGTAATTATCGTTCTTTTAATGACGCTGCCTTTTCTAGCTTTGAAAAGTATAATACAACCACAGAAGGATATGTATACATTATTAGCAATCCTTCTTATAAGGGGTGGATCAAAGTTGGTAAAGCAATAGATGCTAAAGACAGACTTAAAAGCTATCAAACTTCTACTCCCTTTAGGGATTATATCTTGGAGTATTCTAAATTCTTTAACAACAGAAATAGCACAGAAAAAATAGCCCATCATAACATAAGTAAAATAGCAGAGGAAACAAGAGGGGAATGGTTTCGTGCCAATAAGTATGAAGCAATGTCTATTATAGGGGAGATCGTTAATGAAACTAGTACTTGATGTAGAGAACACAGTAACTAAGCGTGATGGTAAGATGCACCTTGATCCATTTGAACCTGACAATAGCTTGGTTATGGTGGGAATGATACCTGTACATTTTTATGATCGTACAATTATATATACGTTTGATCATTCGGAAGTTGAATCTACCCCCAATGCACATGAAAAGATACAGACTACATTAAATGAGACAACTCTTCTAATTGGTCACAATATTGCATATGATTTACTATGGCTTTGGGAGTCGGGTTTTACCTACGAGGGTGGTGTGTATGATACCATGCTCAATGAGTACATCCTACAACGTGGAGTAAAAGAACCTCTATCCTTACAGGCATGTGCCGAGAGGTATGGTGCGACACCAAAGCAGGACACACTCAAAGAATACTTTGCTAAAGGATATAGCACACGTGATATACCACATGCAGAGTTATCTGAATACTTGAACGCAGACCTTCTTGCTACTAGGGATCTATACAATAGTCTTATGCTACGCTACGATGAGCCAGAGAACAAAGGGCTACGTAATACGGCAAGGTTAACCGATCAGGTAGCAGTATGTCTCGCACGTATATATCAGCGTGGGTTTAAGGTAGATCTTAGTGCATTGGATAGCGTTCGTACCGAATTTGAAACCGAGAAGAACCAGATTGAAAAGAGTCTCAATGCACAGACTAGAGAACTAATGGGTGATATGCCTATCAATCTCAATAGTCCAGAGCAATTGTCTTGGATTATATATAGTCGAAAGCCTCACGACAAAGCCATGTGGGGTAATGCGTTTGAACCATACATGTCTGACAATGACTTCAGGCAAACAATCAAGCAGAACTCTAGCGTCATGTTAAAGAAACGTGCCATCAAGTGTTCGTCTTGTTATGGGTCAGGCTATGTAAGAAAGAAAAAGAAAGATGGAACTCCATTTGCTAACCGAAACAGATGTATTGCATGTGATGCTGTTGGTTATATCTTCACTGATACTACTCCACCTGTTGTTGCAGGACTAAAGTTCTCTCCACCTAATCCTAAGTGGGCGAGTGCTAATGGATTCACGACAAATAAAACAAGTCTTGAGGTGCTTGAGAAGGTAGCACGATCACGTGGTATGAAGGATGCTGAGTTATTCCTTCAACGTGTACGTAGATTGTCTGCCCTTGATACCTATTTGAGTAGCTTCATTGATGGCATCCAAACTCATACCAAGCAGGATGGTAAGCTACACGTACGTTTATTGCAACATCGTACTGCTACAGGTAGGTTCAGTGGTGCTGATCCTAACATGCAGAACATGCCTAGAGGTGGTACGTTTCCTGTGAAGAAGGTATTCGTATCACGTTGGGAAGGTGGTCAGATTCTTGAGGCTGACTTTGCACAGCTAGAGTTCAGGGTGGCTGCCTACCTTGGGCAGGACACTACTGCTATTGAGGAAGTGAACACAGGCTTTGATGTACACAGTTATACGGCTGATGTTATTACCAAGGCAGGTCAGAAGATATCACGCCAAGATGCCAAGGCACATACGTTTGCTCCCTTATATGGGGCAAGCGGATTTGGTAGGACACCTGCAGAAGCCTCGTACTATAAGCAGTTTAATACCAAGTACAGTGGCATAGCCAAGTGGCACAAGCAACTAGCAAGCGAAGCCTTGAACAAAGGTAAGATTAAGACACCATCAGGCAGGGAGTTTGCATTCCCTGACATGGTACGTAAGCGTAATGGTGTGTCACACTTTACGCAGTTAAAGAATTATCCTGTACAGTCATTGGCAACTGCAGACATTGTGCCTGTAGCCTTGCTGTATATTGATAGTAAGCTTGATGATATGGAGAGTTGTATTGTAAATACTGTACACGATTCTATCGTCATTGATGTTCATCCTAATGAGAAGGGAAAGGTTCTCGACATAATAAGTAGTACTAATAAAGAGTTAAATAGTTTAATAGAAACCAGATGGAATCTAAAGTTTAATGTACCGCTATTACTGGAATCAAAAATAGGTAATAACTGGCTTGACACTAAAGATGTGGCATGATATAACTAAGATTCAATCATTTTAAAAGGAGATAAGCATGACAGATTTAGTCACAATTAATGTAGATAATTATGATGCAATGGCGAAAGCTATGGGCATTAGTAACGAGAGATCCGAAAGTACAAAAGAGAAAGCTAGTACGCTTGCTCGTTTAAGGATTAGCCATGTACCTATCATGGGTACGGCTGAAGTAAAAGGTAAGCAGGTCAACGTAGAGGTTGTCGAAGGTGGTATGTATAAGCTTGAGATACCTGATGGACCTACTTACTTTTCAAAGAGCGTAAAGGTAAGACCTTTTATGCAGAGGTTTATGTTCAAAAGATTTATCATGGGTAAGGGTACAACCAAGAATAGGTTTATCAAGACCATCATGGCTGACAATCTTAACATAGACCTCAAGGATAGTGATGGTGGATTCAACTGTGGTAAACCTTCAGGTTGGGTTAAGGATTTCAAAGCCCTGCCACAAGCACAACAGGACTTGATTAGATCCTGTAAGCGTGTTCGGGTTGTGTTCGGAAACGTTACTATGGTAGATCCTGTTGATGCAACAGGTGCTAGTGTATCCCTAGATCCTACTCCTTTCATATGGGAAGTAGAGAATAGAGATGCGTTCAAGAGTATAGGCAAATGTTTCAACGACTTAGCACGTGCTAAGAGATTGCCTGTACAACATGAGATCACCTTGTCTACTGAAGCAAACTCGTTAGCGAATGGTAACACGTTCTTCTTACCTAGTCCGACACTTGACCTAACTAATACTATCGAAGTTGGTGATGATGATCAGGCTATGTTTGCTAATCTTGTATTGTGGATTCAAAACTACAACGACTATATCCTATCACAGTGGGATGAAAACGTACACAAGAATGAGAAAGTAGATGAGAGTGTACTTGATGACTTCATTGAGATAGACACAGACGAAGTGGTATCCTAATGAAACACCCTGCGGAAATGGTAGTACACCAGTATCTCGACAAAGCATCTAAGGGAGAGACAGAGATCTCTACCAGTACAGTCAATCAGATCTGTAAGGATGTTAGAGAAGCTGTTGTTAAGCAGTTCGGTGGGGGCAACAAGCGTGGGGAGTTTGCCTTTCGTATGTCAAACGTAGGCAGACCCTCATGCCAACTGTGGTTTGAAAAGAACAGGCCACAGGAAGCGTTGCCTAAACCGACTACATTTATAATGAACATGGTGTTGGGTGATATAGTTGAAGCTGTATTCAAAGGCATCCTAAAAGAAGCAGGAGTTAAGTATGAAGATCCTAAACGTGTTACACTGGACATGGGAGAAGACTCACCACAACGTGTTGTTACTGGAGAGTATGATCTTGTTATTGATGGTGCAGTCGATGACGTTAAGTCGGCATCAGATTGGTCATATCGAAACAAGTTTGATTCGTTTGATACCCTAAGAAATGGTGATGCTTTCGGATATGTTAGCCAATTAGCAGGTTATGCTAGTGCTTCAGGAAAGAAAGCAGGTGGTTGGTGGGTAGTTAATAAAGCCAATGGCGATATTAAATATGTACCTTCAGACATAGACGTAAAACAAGAGGTCACTAAGATCAAAGCCAATATGAAAAAGGCTAGTAGTGATACCTTTGAAAGATGCTATGAACCAGTAGAAGAAACTTTTAGGGGAAAGCCAACAGGTAATAAGATCTTACCAATCACATGTAGGTTTTGTTCTTATCGTAAGTCTTGTCATTCAACACTACAAGAACTACCACAGAAAATGTCTAAGGCAAAAGATCCTAAGATTGTGGCTTATGTATAATGGATAGCAAGCAATTTAAAGCTGCACGTAAGTATGGGTATAGGTCAGGGTTAGAGCAAAAGCTTGCACTCTACCTATCCCAACGTAAAGTAAAGTACACATACGAAAGTATAAAGATAGAATGGGAAGACTTGGCATACAGGACTTACACTCCTGACTTTATTCTTACGAATGGTATTATCGTGGAGACTAAGGGTATGTTCACAGCAATGGATAGACGTAAGCATCTTGCAATCAAGAAGCAACATCCCAAGCTAGACATACGTTTCATCTTTGAGAATAGCAGACGTAAGTTAAGTAAAGGTGCTAAGTCTACCTACGCTCAATGGTGTGACCGCTATGGTTTTGAGTATGATAATAGAGTTATACCCGAAGCATGGTTAAAGGAGAAAGGTAAGGTAGTACATCCAAAGTTTATTTCCTTTACACGTAAAAAGATTGTGAGGGCATAATGAAACAAATACCACTAGACATAGAAGAAGAAGACTTTGTGATTCGAGTGCATCCACATAGAGACACAAACAATAAATGGACAGGTGACGTTACGTTAGGTATTATAACATCTGACGAAAATCCCTTGTCAGACCATGACTTTTACTATATGATGGAGTTCACTAATCTAATCTGTGCATCTGTTCCTTTGATGTCAGAAGACCCAAGCTTCAGAGAAGCCTTGGAATTGTTTATTGAAGAAGAGAAAAAGATAATGGTTGAAAAGAAGAAACCTAAAACAAAAACCAAGGGTAATGTTATTGAGTTAATATTTCCCGATAAAATAGATGGGAGTGCGTAACATGAGTGATACAGATTTTAATGGAGCATATGATCCTACCAAGGCAGACATGGTTAATCACCCACCACACTATAATCAGTATGGTGTAGAGTGTATTGATGCATTACGAGCAGCATGTGGTGAGGGATTTGAGTACTACTTACAAGGTAATGTAATGAAATACCTATGGAGATACCGATATAAGAATGGCATAGAAGATTTAAAGAAAGCCAATTGGTATTTAGAACTACTGATGGAGACTGTTGACAATGGCAATAAGGAAAACTAAAATCTATATTACATTGGAAGTGGATACAGAAGAGTATCCCACTCCTGTAGATGAACAGTTACAGGATGATGTACGTGATCAATTTGAGTCGTTTGTTTACGACATAGATGGATTTCATTTAAATAACATTAAAATATTAGTAGGAGATTAACATGGCATTACCAACAGATTACCAAAACTTTATAGCTACCTCTCGCTATGCAAGATGGAAAGAAGATGAGGGAAGAAGAGAAACTTGGGAAGAAACAGTAACACGATATGTGGACTTCATTTGGTCTAGGACTAATGTTGACAACATCATGCCAGACAGCACACGCACAAAAATATGGAAAGCCATATACAACCTAGAGGTCATGCCATCTATGAGAGCCTTGATGACTGCAGGTAAAGCACTTGATCGTGACAACACTGCAGGATACAACTGTAGTTATCTGCCTGTTGATGATGTGAAATCTTTTGATGAAGCTATGTATATATTGCTGTGTGGTACAGGTGTAGGCTTTAGTGTTGAACGTAACTACATCAACAAGCTACCTGAAATACCTGATCAGCTATTCAATAGCGACACGTGCATATCAGTAAGCGATAGCAAAGAAGGATGGGCAAAGTCTTTTCGTATGCTACTAGCCCTATTGTACGCAGGAGAGATACCCACGTACGATGTCAGCAAAGTTAGACCTGCAGGTGCTAGGCTAAAGATCTTTGGCGGTAGAGCATCTGGCCCTGCACCATTAGAAGATCTGTTCAAGTTTACTATCAACATGTTCAAAGGTGCTGTAGGCAGAAAGCTTACAAGCTACGAGTGTCATAGTATTATGTGTAAGATAGGGGAGATTGTTGTAGTCGGTGGAGTTAGACGATCAGCTATGATAAGCTTGTCCAACTTGTCCGACATACGTATGCGTCATGCTAAGACAGGACAGTGGTGGGAGACTGCGCCACACATGGCACTCTCTAATAATTCTGTGGTGTACACTGATAAGCCTGACTCCGAAACATTCTTGAGGGAGTGGACTTCACTGGTAGAATCTAAGTCGGGTGAACGAGGTATCTTTAATAGAGTGTCGGCACAGTATCAAGCCAAAAGAAATGGCAGAAGAGATCCCGACTATGACTTTGGTACTAACCCATGCAGTGAGATTATACTTAGACCTTATCAGTTCTGTAATCTTACAGAGGTTGTCGTTAGAAAAGATGATACACGTAATAGTTTACAAAAGAAGATTGCTCTTGCAACTATCTTAGGTACACTACAATCTAAGCTTACTAACTTTCCTTATCTAAGAAAGGTATGGAAAAATAATACAGAAGAAGAGAGGTTATTAGGTGTAAGTCTTACAGGTATTATGGATAGTCCTCTAACTAACGGTAAAGAAATGGGATTGCGTGAGAGATTAGATACCTTTAGAAAGATAGCAGTAGATACTAACAAGCAATATGCTAAACTATTAAACATACCACAATCTACGGCTATCACATGCGTCAAACCTAGTGGAACTGTATCACAGTTATGCGATTCGGCTAGTGGTATACATGCTCGACACTCACAATACTACATACGTACTGTACGTGGTGACAACAAAGATCCTCTCACAAAGTTTATGATCAATCAAGGTGTACCTAATGAGCCAGAAGTTAACAAACCAATGGATACTACGGTCTTTAGTTTTCCAGTTAAATCACCAGAAAAATCTATTACAAGAAATGATATGTCTGCTATAGAACAGCTAGAAATGTGGAGAATATATCAAGAGCATTGGTGCGAACACAAGCCATCCATTACGGTATCTGTGCGTGAAGACGAGTGGCTTGAAGTAGGAGCATTTGTATTTAAGTATTTTACGGACATGTCAGGTGTGTCTTTCTTGCCACACTCTGATCATATATATCAGCAAGCACCCTATCAGGAGTGTACAGAAAAAGAGTATAATGATATAGTAGCCATTAGTAAACCTATAGATTGGAAAAAACTAAAAGGTTATGAGGGTGAAGACAATACCCTGTCGAGTCAAACGCTTGCTTGCAGTGGTGACTCATGTGAAATTGTAGATATAGGAAAGTGAGGTAACTATGCCAAAGATTACAATAGATGAAACAGAATATGAAGTTAAAGAAGACGATCAAGAAAAGATTCAACTACTTAACATGCTATCGTTAGGTAGTAACGCATTGAACTTGCTTAACCACATAGCTCAGTGTGTTAACGCAGTACAACAAGGTAAAACCCAAGAACTGAAAACGAGTTTAGGAGTTAAAGATGAAGAAAAGAAATCTAAAAAGTAGAAAAGAAATGGGATTAGGGAAGTATGATGCTCCCCTAATCATACAGTATACCAGAGGTATTAACGATTTTAAATCGGGTAATCTGGCAAATCCTTTTCATTTAAATACTATGCAGTATAGAGAGTGGGAACGTGGATTTACTAGAGCATACTATGATAGACTTAAAAAGGTTAAGCAACATGAAGCTAAAGAAAGAAGCAGAAGCTTGGTTAAAGAGGAAGTACAACAACATGCAGATAGATGATTATCAAAATACAGCTAAGACAACAGCCATATATCCACAAGAACATAAGATACTATACCCTGCGTTAGGATTAGCAGGAGAAGCAGGAGAGGTTGCTAATAAAGTTAAAAAGATTATAAGGGATGGTGTTCAGAACATGCAACCCGATTGGAAGCAACAGCTTGCTGCAGAAATCGGAGATGTTCTATGGTACTGTGCTGTCTTAGCTGATGATCTTAACATGTCGTTAAGTACACTTGCAGCACAGAATCTAGAGAAACTAGAGAGGCGTAAGGAACAAGGAACATTACAAGGTAGTGGGGATAAACGATAACTAAAACTGTGTGGTTGAAACGTCAGAAGATATTTTACTAGCAATATCTAGCAGTGCAGTATAGTTATAATTATCTTCACTGTCAGGCTTGCCAACCGAACCGTCATACTCTGCTATAGCTAACGTTCTAATGGTGTCAGGTAGCTTTTCAAATTCGTGACGTTGTAGTGGTGTACCCTTTAATGTTTCAGAGTATTCTTTAGCCTGTTTCTTCATCTCAGTTTTAATTTCAGTTATCTTCTTTTTTAAGAGCATACGTTGTATTTCGGATTTTGATAATCCTTCCCCTTCATAATCACCTACATCAGTATACTCTTTTGATTTAAGGTAAGGTATTAGTACATCCTGTACACCATGCGATATTATCACAGAATTAATAGCGTCTACTTCTGGATCTCTAGTTCTTTTGTATAGTGTAGAGGGAAGTATCTTTAGTCTTTCCATTTCTGCTTCTAATTCATTGCGCCTTTCTCTGTACAATAAGCCCTGTGTTTGTCTAGTAAGTGGCGTAGTTCTTCGTATCGTTTCACCACTTGATGCTACCTCTAAGGGTTCTGGTGCTTTGTAAATATCCTTACCTAAAGTATCTTCTAGATATTCCGCTAAAGCATTGTTGCCCGGTAATCTAGCAATTGTTTTATTTACAATCAAATTAAACATACTATCGCTGTTAGTATCTTTAATGATGCGTTCATCGTCTTTAGATATAAATGTATTGTATGGATCTTGAAGAACAGTGGCAGGTATTGTAAAAGTACTAAGTATGTTAGCACCAAAGTTAGCTATCATTTTATTAACTCTTTCTGTATCACCTGAAGTAAGATCCTCTAAACCATTTTCAAGCATGTATAATCCCATACCTGCTTTAAATTGTGCGCCACTAATAGCCTGTATACCATCCTGTATAGTTCTTCTATTCTCCATAACAGGCTCACCTTTTATTTGTCTCGCTATTAGATCGCCTAAAAATAAATAAGGTGCTGCAGGAAACATAGGTCTTAGATCTGTTGTGCCACCCTCTGTGCTTCTTGCTTCGTACCATCTATCCCCTGCTAGTTCAGACATTCTAAACGCAGTAGCACCTGCAAGAGCAGCAACTCCTACCATACCCTTAGATACTTGCTCATACGATTGTCCTATCTCACGTTGTCCTGTTCCAGTTGCAACTTGAAAAGCCTCACGGTACATAGCCATATTAAAGGGTGAGTACTCATAAGTAAACTTCATAGCATTCATCATAAATCTAGGGAAGGGTACAAAAGATGTACCAATAAAAGGAACAGCATGCACTACGTTAGAGAACGCTCTGGCTGTATCATTCTGAAAAGATCTTTGATATGTAAATTCTAATGAATCTTCTACGGCTTGCTTGAGTGCAACTTTTCCATCCTTAGTACCAAATACATCATTAAATCTACCTGTTCTCATAATTTCAATTAGATCAAAGTTTTCTTTAGTTACTAGTTTACCATCTATCTTTGCCCCTGCATCTAATGCTTTGCTATACATAACATTGAGTTGTCTTTTTAAACTTCCAGTAAGAGCAGCTTGTTTAAACATATTATCGCTCAAAGTATTCAGTGCATTTAATTGTCGTGATACACCATGTAGTCTAGATACTTTTCCGTTAGTTACATCTTGAACATCAGCTAGTTCTCTGAATAGTCTACCTGCTTCTTTACCAAACCCCTCTTGAAAAATAGATCGTACTGCACTAGATTCTTTTCTATTAGCAAGACCATAAGCAATAGCAAACACATCACTGTTAGGAGTTAACGGTGCAGTGCCTGTGGCTTTCTGTATTCCTCTATTCACAGTTTGAGTTAGTACATCAAAACCTATACGTGAGTATCCAGATATAGTATTACGTACTGTCGTACCAACTTGAGAAGTCATAAAGGCAAGTCTTGCTTGATCAACAGCCTTTAACCCACCACCTAAAGAACTTCTCACACTACCATCTTTAGCAACTTTATTAGCTTTCTTTATATTTTCAACTG
>VTLG01005205.1_pt1 | contig 41351 bp, 54 predicted proteins | sample 4694571 | NCBI WGS metagenome assembly VTLG01 (sample SAMN12604809, study PRJNA352737) | marine metagenome | biome: ENVO:00000447; feature: ENVO:00000209|ENVO:00000569|ENVO:01000036; material: ENVO:00002151; isolation source: viral sequences binned using virsorter ...
AAGCAATGAACATCGACGCGTTGACAACTTTGGTACCTGCCCTTGTGGGCGTGGTCGGCGTTTGGGTATCCTTGAACTCCGAGGTAGCCAAACTCAAGGGAAGGGTCTACCGCCTAGAGAATGACCAGAGCGAACTCAAGACCATGCTCAAGGAATGCGTCGAAGGCATCCACGAGCTCAAGATACTCCTCGCCAAGAAGGGCCTCTAACATGTACAAGTATTTCAAGCTGTCCGAGTTCGACAGCCCGGACAGGCCAGGCTCCGGCGAGCTCATGGAGCACGAGGTCGTGCAGGCCCTTGACATCGCCCGCGACATCTACGGCTATCCCATGATAATCTCCTCCGGCTTCCGTAGCGTCGAACACAATCGCGCCGTAGGTGGCTCTCCTAAGTCGTCGCACCTCTTAGGGTGGGCGGTGGACATCGCGATAACAAACAGCCGTAAGCGCTTCCTCCTTGTCGAGGCTTTGCTCGACGCGGGCTTCAATCGCATAGGAGTGAGCGAGGACTTTATCCACGTAGACATGGACCCCAACAAAACCCCCAACGCCCTGTGGACCTACTAAGAAAATCCCGCACCGTTCACCACGTGGACGTAGACCTCCAGAAGCGCGGAACCAAGGAGCACTTCCTCTTCATCTCCGACGTCCACTTCGACAGCGTCAAGTGCGACCGCTCGCTCCTACACCGACACCTCGACGAGGCCCGCGAGCTGGGCGCAGGGGTCTTCATCTTCGGCGACCTGTTCGACCTCATGCAGGGACGGTTTGATCCTAGAGGAAACTACGCCGACCTCCGCCCCGAGTACAAGTCCTGCGTGTACGTCGACGAGGTTATCCAAGACGTAGGGGAGAAGCTCAGCAAGTACGCCGACGTTATTAAGTTTATCTCCAAGGGCAACCACGAGACGAACATAGAAAAGCGCATGATGGTCTCCCCCATCGACCGGGTCGCGCAAATCATCAATGGCAACGGCGGACACGTAGAGGTAGGAGGGTATGCCGGGTGGCTGTGTGTTACACCGCACCGCAACGGCTCAAGCCGTAAGCGTTTCAACGTCCACTATCACCACGGGTACGGCGGAGGCGCCAAGCGCTCGAAGGGCATCCTCGGCGCGGACATCGACCAGAAGGACTTCCCCGACGCGGACTTTATCCTCCGAGGCCACGATCACCAAAAGTGGCATCTCCCCGTTACAGTGGACAGGATAACGCAGGCCATGAACCTCGAACAAAGAACCGTCCACCACCTCCGCCTCGGTAGCTACAAGAAGCTCGGCGACAGGTACGCGGGCTGGGCTACCGAGAAGAACTTCGCCACGCCACGCCTTGGAGGTTGGTGGGCTACTGTACAGGAACGCCAGGATAACTACAAGTGGACCGTAAGAGAAGCCGTATAAAAGAGGAACAGGTGGAGAGAAAGGTAAACCCTTGGCTCGCTATGGCTATGGCCTTAGACGTGTCCCAAATCTTTCGAGAGAAAGGCAACCTCCGGAGGTGGTCTGCGAAGCGAACCATCGGCGGAGCGATTGTGTTGGAGGCCCTTTGGCAGATACACGAAAACGGGTTAACTTGGCCGGGCATTGCCCTTTGTGTTGTGGGCATCACACCCTTGTGTGTCTCCTTTTTTGAGAGGAGTTAGAGGGGATTTTTGTTTGATAAGGGAGGCCCTCCGAAACGTCGGGGGGTCTTTTTTTTGCGAAAAACTTTGCAGAAAGTTTGGAGAAGTAAAAAAGAGTTGTATCTTTGACCCATAGGCGAGCAAGCAAAGGCAAGCTAATCAGAGTAAAGTTGCGGTGAAAGTCGTAATAAATACCGAAGATTGGGAAGCGTGAAGGACTATGAAAAAAGAGAACCCTCACACTACCACCCCGAGGCCGGGTGAGTCAGTACCAACGCGCTGAGAAAGCACCTTTGAAGTTGATATAAGGGGGGCGTATCTGAAACGCCGTAAGTCCCCCCAGCGCATTGAAGAGCTACCTAAACGGTGGCTCTTTTCTTATGCAAGAAAATTTGGTGGTATATGAAAGTTTCTTGTACCTTGCCCCCAAGTTCAAACAAAAACACACACATGGACCTAGAAAAAATCCAACACCTATGCCGAGAGTTCCTCCAAGAGGAGCCCCGGCTCTCCACCGACTTCGGCCCGTCGTGGTCTCTCGGTGTAGCCCGCGCCCGCTTCCGTCTCATCCTTGAAGAAGTAGAAAATGCTCAAGCCTAACGGAGTCTCCCATACCGTCTACCCCGACGAGCCCGCCGGATCGTTCAACGAGTGGACCGCCAACTTCACACGCCAAGAAGTAGCCCGCGACGCGGACGACTTCAAGCGCAAGTTTGACGCCCTTTGGGACGCCTTCAAGAAAGACATCCAACGGAACGCATGATAGATAACGGATACCTAGGCAGGAGCTCGCAGGAGCCTACCTACCAAACGACATTCGACGTGCCGACGTTGTGCATGCCGGACAACGGCCACCAAATGGACCCCGACCACATGAAGAGTATCGGGTACCTGTGGACCATCGACAGCCAACACCCGGAGCGCGACAGCCCTACCCGTTGGTTCTGGGGTTCGCCCCGCGTGTGGGAGGTGTGCCGTCCGAAGATTGAGGCGAAGGGCTTCGTCTTTACAACCCAAGTAGAAACACTCTAAATCCAAAACCATGGAACAAACCAAAATTCAAAACCTGACCCCGCAGGGCTCCTTCGAGAGCAACGGGAAAACCTTCTACAAGTTCGACTGCATTCTCGAGAACGGACTCGTGGGAGAGGTGAACGCCCTCACGCAGGACAAGTGGAAGCCCGGCGACGAGGTCGTCGTAAAGGAACACAACCAAACCAAGTGGGGGCCACGCCTGAAGCTCGACCGCCCCGGCTTCTCAGGTGGCGGAGGCTTCAAGCCAAAGGCCAACGACGACGAAACCACCAAGGGCATAATCGCCTCGTGGGCTGTCGGGTGTGCGATGGCTTCGGCGGGGTCTATGGATGAAGACTACGACCAGCGCGTCCTGCACCTGGCACGCATCGCGCTACAAGCCCGCGACGTAATTAAGAAGGAGGTACAACCGTGAACCCGTTTTACTGGCACGAGGGTATACCCGAGAAGACCGGGTGGTATCTATGCGCTTGGACCATGGGGGACGGCGCTATCTACGACGTCGGCAAGTGGGACGGCTCCGAGTGGTTGACCTTTGCCAAGGGCGAGCCCAACCTCTTCCACAAAATCATAACGCCGAATGAGTTTTTTCAAGAACTGGAGAGAGAAGCTACCGACCGACAGCGTGCTAACGCTGAAGGTGAGGCTAGGCAAGAACAAGAAACACACGACCCTCTCGCTTTTTTGGGGGTTAATTAAAATTGAAAGATGAACAGACAGAACAAAACATGGACCCCGGGGGAAGTGCAAACCCTCAAGAAGTTGCACAAGGCAGGAAGCACCGACGAGACCATCGCGGAAATTATGGGACGCACCCGCGCCAGTATCCAAAACGCACGGGCCAAGCACCGTGCGGTGGTGAAGCGCGAGCCCACTCAGGCCCGCCTCGAATTCAAGGATCAAAAACAGGGAGCCAAATACACGCGGTACCTGAAGCCTCGGACGGAGGTGTCTATCTTGTGGGGACTTATCAAATACAGCAAGGCATGAAGAGCTACTTGAAGACGCTGTACGGCTCGCAAAAGCAATGCGCCAGCGAGCTAGGTGTAACGACGGCGACCGTGCAGAACTGGATTAAGAAGAACCCGCGAGGCATCTTACGCCACGCTCCCGAGATTATTAAGTACAAGGATACCACCTTCACTCAGCTCATGGGGGAGGTGCTCTTCCGGGAGTACGAGCTCACGGAGTTGGACGCGATAAGAGAGGGGGAGGTTTGACGCCTCCCCTATCTTCCCACCATGGAGAGAGAGTTCAAGGGCGTTTGGATACCCGCCGAGATATGGCTAGACAAGCGCCTCACGATATGCGAGAAGGCGTTCCTCGCTGAGGTCGACAGCTTCACGGGCAACGGTCGGACGTTCTACAAGACGAACGAGACTATACAAGAGGAGTACGGGATCGCACCGCGTACCGTGCAGAGGATGGTGAAGAAGCTCGTCTCTTTGGGTCTATTGGAGTCCTCGTTTAACGGTCGGGTGCGACATTTAAGCGCAGGCAGACTCGCCAAATTGACGGGGCAGGGTCGCCAAAATGACGGGGCAGACTCGTCAAAATGGCGACATACTAGTACAAAGGAAAGAACAAAGACTAACACAAAGAAGAAGAAGGTGGTGGTGTTGCCGTTTGACTCCAAGGAGTTCTCGGTAGCCTGGCAAAGCTGGAAGGACTACAAGCGCGACGAGCACGGCTTTAAGTTCAAGAGCTCCGCCAGCGAGCAGGCAAGCCTCCACCAACTACAAAACCTCTCAGGCGGAAACGAAGAGACCGCCGTTCGTATAATCGGGCAGAGCCTCGCCAACGGGTGGCGCGGATTCTTCCCACTCAAAAACCAACACAATGAAAGCAGAGCAAACCGTGGCCCTTCAGATGGCACACTCCTTGAAGCGCATCTCCGAAGGCTCGCCGATGAGTCCGGCGAGAGCTTGGGCTGAGGGCACCAACGTCCTCGCGTCGTACCGCGTCAACCCCGCCCGCACCGAGGCAACACTTTTGATCCTTCTCAAGGACACCCTAAATTACCTCGAGTGCTCCAAGACCATAACGGCAGACCGCGACCTCCTCGACGCTGTCCACCACTTGCGCGACGAGTTTCCAGCCATGAAGCTAGAGGAGTGGCATATCATTTGCCACCGCCTCAAGACTGGCGAGTACCCCGTCCGCTTCGAGCGTTTGAAACTTCCCGAGCTTGTCGATATCTTTAGGCAGTACGAAGGCGAACGCGCCGAGGTACGCGAGGCCAACTGGAGCGAGCTCAAGAAGGCCACCCCTAACAAGCTCACCGACGAGCAACTACAAGCACTTTACGCCAACCATGCCAAGCAACGAGAAGCCCAAGCCGAGGAACTCAAGAAAGCCCAAGCAATCAAAAGCGTCCCGACCGACTCGCGCGGGCGCTGGCAAGCCATCCCGTACACCCAAGAGGAGCGCGATGGTAAAGAAACTGGACGCGATATTTTCCCAATACGTGAGGCTCCGAGCGACGGACCACAGGGGGGTAGGTGAATGCTACACCTGCGGAGCCGTCCGCCACTGGACCGAGGTAGACGCCGGCCACTTCATGAGCCGGGCTTGCATGAGCACCCGGTGGGATGAGACGAACGTTCAATTTCAGTGCAAGCGGTGTAACGGCTTCAGGTCGGGCGAGCAATACCTCTTTGCCAAACACCTAGACCAAGACTTTGGGGAGGGCACGGCGGAGGCCCTCCTCATCAAATCCAAGAAGACTCGCAAGTTCACCCACGCCGAACTCGAGCAGATGTTCCATCACTACAAGCGCCTCGTCGATGAGCTCAAGAGCACGCGAGGACTTTAATAGGTGGTTCGCCGACAGCTACGCAGACCTCGTAGCCACGGCCTCGACCTTGCACCCCGACCCCTACGACCTTGTCCACCACACCTACCTCGCCGTCCACGACGCCATAGCAGGCGGGGCACGCATCAAAGACCACGCACAATATTTCAACAGCTCCTTGTGGAAGCTGTCGCGGAACGTGTTCCGTAAACTCTACGCCCGAGGCGACGCACCTGAAAAAGAATTGGTCTCCGACTACGACCTACGCGACGCCATACGCAAGGAAGAGGCGCTCCTCCTGGCAGACCATCTCGCATGGTTTGATAGGACCGTCCTCTCTTTGTACCTTGAGGGTTGGAATATCGCCGAGCTCTCACGCGAGACCGGCATAAACCTATCCACCCTGTACGAGTCTATCAGCCAGTCGAAGAAAAAGCTCCGCCATGTTATTCGTATCCGCACAAAAGCGAGCCGATAGGCTGGCAATATGCCACGCCTGCGAGCACTACGTGCAGGCTACCAAGTCGTGCGGGCCCCTCGTTACCGAGGCGTTCACCGACTCGAAGCTCTGCGGGTGCTATATGCCCGCCAAGACCAAGCTGAAGACCTCATCGTGTCCCCTGGACAAGTGGGAGGCCTATATAAAACCAGCCGACGTTGAACGTATCCGGGAGTTTTTAGACCGAAGCAACGCCCAAAGGTCAAAGCAAGAGCTTACCGAGCTAGTGCGAGAGTTCCTGGGACCACAAGCCAAAGCCTCGAGCTGTCCGCCATGCAACGCCAAACTGCTAAAGGAGCTCCGCAAAATTGTTCAGAATGCCACTACCTAAACCCGAACCCCAAGAGAACATGGCCGGCTTCCTCTCGCGCTGTATGGCAGACGAGACCATGGTAGCCGAGTACCCCAACGAACGTCAGAGAATCGCAATATGCGCCAGGCAATGGAAAGAGAAGGAATAACAGGGAGCCTTTGGCTTAACGTCGGGGCCCGAGTGGATAAGGACTACGACAAGGAGATAGCTATGCAGAGAGCGAGGCGTGGCGTCCGGGCGCTCGGACTGGAGTGGGTCGACCTTGTGAAGAGGGACAGGCGCGGACACGTAGCCGCCACCCGCCACATGGTAAGCAAGTACCTACGCGACCACGGCCTTACCTTCCGAGAGATAAGCGAGAGCCTCGGTAGGATCAACCATACCACGAGCGTCCACTCCGTCAAGCAAGCGAACGTGCTTCTCGAGATAGACAAGAGCTTTGTGGACAAGTACGAAATCTTCAGCAACGCATGACACTACGAAAGGTCAAAAGGATGCTCAACGAGAGTGACGACTTCCTCGTCTTCACCATGAAGCAACACGGGGAGACCGCCGACTTCGGGGCGTTCTACCAAAAGCTCGAGAGCTGGGAGATACTCCTGAACCTCGCCATATCCGACTACCATATCCGAGAAACCCTCCGCAATGTTCTTAGAACCGCCGACGCTTATCGAGACGCGCAAACTCAAGACGGCGAGGAATAACCCTCGAGCCATCCGGGAGAAGGCCATGGAGAAGCTCATGCTCTCAATAGCCGAAGACCCCGAGCTTATGCAGGTCCGCCCCCTCCTTGTCAATCAAGACCACGAGGTTATAGCAGGGAACCAACGCCTTCGCGCCTGCATAGCGCTAGGGTGGGAGAGCGTGCCGTGCGTCGTCGTAGACTGGGACGCAGAGAAGCAACGCCGGGCCATGATTAAGGACAACGTCTCAGCCGGCGAGTGGGATTGGGACCTCCTGGCAAATGAGTGGGAGGCCGAAGAGCTAGACGCGTGGGGCGTACCCGTATGGAAGGCAGAGGAGGAACCAAAGGAAGAACAACCCAAAGAACCCAAGCCATGCAGACACTGCGACAAAATGATCCCCTGACGGAATTGGACAGCCTACCCCCAAAAAAGAGGGCCATGGTCGAGGCGCTGACGCGCTCCCTCGGGGTGGTCAAGATGGCCTGCGAGTCGGTAGGCATCTCACGCCAAACGCACTACACTTGGTTAAAGGACGACGAGGTCTATAAGCAAGCCGTCGACAACCTGCCCGACGTGGTCCTAGACTTCGCAGAGCACCACCTCCACAAGCTCATAAGCGAGGGCAACGTGTCCGCTACCATCTTCTTCCTGAAGACCAAGGGCAAGGGACGAGGGTACGTGGAGCGCCAGGAGATTGAGGTGGCCGAGAAGAAGCCTTTGAGCTGGTTCGTGTCTGACGACTCAACCGTCTCATGATTGACCTCCGGCACGTTGACTGCATGGACTACCTCGCGACGTGTAAGGATAACGCCTTTGATTTGGCAATCGTTGACCCGCCATACGGGATAGGTAATTGGGTGCAGACAAGCGGTAACTTGAGAGGAGAGGCAGTAAATTGGAATGACCATGCGCCGACAGTGGAATGGTTCAACGAGTTGGTGAGGGTCGCCAAACGTAGAATTATATGGGGCAGCAACTACTACCCTTGGGTGGATGGCAAAGGTGCGTCCATTGTTTGGAACAAACGTATGCCTCGTGAGTCCAACATGAGCGTATGCGAGATTGCAAGTTACTCTGAGAACAAGCGCGTCGACTACGTTGACCTGACGTGGCAAAACGTCAACAGAGGGCAAGCCATGATTCACCCGTGTCAGAAACCTGTCAAGCTGTACGAGTGGCTCCTTATGAACTACGCTAAAGAGGGCCACCGAATCCTAGACACGCACCTAGGCAGTGGCTCTATTGCCATTGCTTGCCACAACCTTGGCTACGACCTTGTCGGGTGTGAACTTGACGAGGACTACTACAAGGGCGCGTGCGAACGTTTGGAACGGCACAAGGCTCAGCTCCGCATGTTTTGAGACAGCCCGCCACATACTACCACGCCAAGAACTCCAAGGCCAAGGTGCAGGTGCACCAAGGGGGCACGAGGAGCGGGAAGAGCTTCTCTTTGCTGACGGTTATCATAGAGCTCTGCCACCGCAACGAGAACGCGGGGGCCGTTATCTCCATCGTTCGCAAGACGTTTCCCGCCCTGCGTGCGACTATCATGCGGGACTTCTTCGAGATACTCGAGCGGGAAGGCATCTACAACCCCGACCTGCATAACAAGTCCCAAGCCACGTACCTCCTGTTCGGGAACCTCGTCGAGTTCGTGGCCCTGTCAGAGCCCCAAAAAGTCCGAGGTCGGAAGCGCTCGCTCCTCTTTTGTAACGAGGCAAACGAGCTTGCCCTAGAGGACTGGAGGCAATTGATCCTGCGGACGACAGGCATCCCGGGAGGGCCTGCGATTATGATAGACTACAACCCGTCAGATGAGTTTCATTGGATATACGACCACGTGCTTACGCGGGACGACTGCGACTTCTTCCAAACGACCTACAAGGATAACCCCTACCTAAGCGCTCAGACTGTCGCAGAGATTGAGCGGTTCAAGGAAGCCGACCCCGACTTCTGGAGGGTGTACGGTCTAGGCGAGAGAGGGGTGTCCCGCTCGACCATCCTCACGCATTGGAAACAGGTACCCCAAGTACCCGACGGGTGGAAGCTCCTAAACCTCGGCCTTGACTTTGGATATACCAACGACCCCACCGCTATCGTAAAGGTCTACACCGACGGCCACGGCTTCTGCCTCGACGAAGTCTGCTACGCCACCGGCCTCACCAACTCGGCCATAGCTCAGACGCTACGCGACGCCAACATCGGCAAGGCCATGGTGGTCGCCGACTCAGCCGAGCCCAAGTCCATCGACGAGATACACGGCCACGGTTTTAACATACACCCCGCCAGGAAGGGCCCGGACTCCGTGCGGAACGGTATCGACTTCCTCCGGTCGCGTCCCCTGCTCATAACGGAGCGGAGCGTGAACGGCATCAAAGAGCTCCGCAATTACAAGTGGAGAGAGGACAAGAACGGGCGCCAGCTTAACGAGCCCGCCCCGGGCTTCGACCACTTCGTCGACGCGTCGCGCTACGCCATAACATGGAACCAAACCAACCCCAACTTTGGCCGGTACGTCCTCGGCTAGTCTGAGGAATCGCCGGCTTTTTTCTCTTTACTATATGGAGCTTCGACTTCCTGCCACCTTCTCAGACCTCAAGCTTCGGCACCTCCAAGCGTTGCAAACGGAGACCGACCCCATCCGGCGCCTCGACGCCGTTACGGGCCTCGGTGTTTCCAAGCTACGCGACATGCCTCAGCCTCTCATCCTGAAAGGCGACGCCTACCTTACCAACCTCCTAGCAAACGAGGCCCCCGACTTTCAGCGCATCGTTGAACTCAAGGGCACGCGCTACGGATTCATCCCGAACTGGGAGGAGTTCACCGCCGGCGAGTGGATAGACCTCGAGGTCTACACGCAGGACTTTTGGAAAACGGCGCACAAGGCTATGAGCGTCCTCTACCGACCCCTCGACAGGCAACTAGGCGACGCCTACACCATCGAGAAGTACACCGCCAAGGAGGACGCCGACGTATTCCTCGATATGCCGGCCCCCTACGTGGCTGGTGCGTTGCTTTTTTTTTGGACTACCGAGCGCAAACTGCTGAGCACTACGCGCAAATCTTTAGCGGAGACGGCGGTGGCGATGATGAGTTTGGGCAGAAGTGGGGATGGTATCCGGCCCTCTTTACGCTCGCGGGTGAGGACGTTCTCAAAATGGACGCGGTTACGGCTCTCCCGGTGGGTGCAGTCTTTACGCACCTCGCCTTCCTTCGAGACCTTAACCACAAGCGAGACCAACAAATAAAACAGGCGCGGGCATGATAACCTTCAACAACATCGTAAGCAAGTTCGAGGCGTTCTGCGAGGACCACAAGTTTATTCGGACCTTCTCCTACGGCTCCCCTGCCGACGTGGACCTTAACAAGTTCGACCAGTACCCCCTCCTCCATCTCGTCTACACCGGTGGCGACTACAACAGCGAGAGGGCTAAGACCTACAACCTCGAGTGCTATATCCTCAGCGTGCCCCCTGCCGAGGCGAGCAAGACCGACTACCAACGCGAAAGCATCTCCGACGCGGAGCAGGTAGCCGAGGACATCCTGGCGGACATTCAGAACGGCGGGAATATCTTTAGCTTCGGATACCACTACGACGTTACCGGGGCGAGTGTTACACCGCTCGAGGAGGAGAAGAGCAACGCCCTAGCCGGGTGCCTGCTCGACCTGTCTATCTCGGTGCCGTACTCCTACGACTCGTGCAACGCACCCCTCGAGGGAGTGGAGCCGGAGGGTAGCACCACGCCCTCGTTCAAGGCCCGTGGATTGCTAAGGATCAAAGAGCTCGACGGCTCGCCCGACGTGCTCAGCGTGGCCACCATGAATGTACCCAACGGCTCCCTCACCGACGACGGCGACGGCGTTGTTACTCTCGACTTCCATCCCTCGGGGCAGGTTTCTACATTCACGACGAACAGCACGGCCTCGGTCAACTACACCACGACAGGGCCCAAGACAATCTCCTTCGGGAGTATCCTCGGAGGCACCACGACTTTCTCGCAGTCTCTCCGCGCCGGCTTCTCGGCGGGTTGGAATCTAGCGGTGAACGAAATTAAAGCGCTACCCGTAGCGATAACAAGCACGGTGCAGGTATCGGTTACCTTGGACGTAAGAGCCCCGTCCGGGGCGCTCCTGTCGCTCTCCATGCAGAATACCACGGGCTTCTTCTCAGTCCCGACCTACACCTCTCCCGCTATTGTCGGAGACGGCACGGTGCAGACCTATACCATAACAAGCTCGGCAGGAAGTATAAACTTTTGGCAACAGGACAACACCGCCCAAGTGGAGCTCAATATCCTGTCCCTCTCGTCCGGCACCGTCACCGTGCAACCCGGCTCTTTTACCTTGACTATTACTCACGCATAAACCTACACCATGGACTTTATCGTAGCCAACTGGCCCGAGCTTCTGCTCGCAATTATTACCCTGCTGGGGACCATCTCAGCCTTGACCGAATCGACCGAGGACGACCGGTGGGTCGACCTCTTGGACCGCATCGTTCAAGCCGTTATCCTCGGACGTAGCAAAGGCCCCAAGAAGTAAATGGAGCTGACGGAGTTCGAGAAGGTACTAGACCGCTTCGCCGAGGACCTTAACAACTCGGCCAAGCGCGTCTTGGGGTCGCGTAAGATTGGACGAAACAGCGCGTATGGTGTTACCTCCAAGCGGTCCCTGCAAAAGTCCCTGACGTACTCCATAAGCGACGGCTCCGTCTCCTTCGGCTCGCCCCTCGAGTACGCGCCCTTCATTCACTGGGGCGTGAACGGGACACGCAAGAAGAGGGGCTCCCCCTACTCCTACCGCTACGAGACCCCCGGGCGTAAGCACGTCGACGCTATCGAGAAGTGGATGAAGGTCAAACCCGTCCGGCTACGCGACCAAAAGACTGGGCAATTCATTAAGAAGGTAGGGCCCAAGGGTGGCGACCGCGTTCGCAGTACGGCGTGGGTTATCGCTCGCTCGATTAAGCGGAAGGGTATCCACGGCCTCCGCTACTATATCGTAGCCCTCGAGCAGGTCGTCCCCCAGTACGTCGAGAAGATGGGCACCGCCGTGGTCTCCGACATTATGAAGAGCCTCCGCTTCGATACTGGTAACATCAAACTCAGAACCAAATGAGCACCTTTGAAAGCACTCCACTTCAGCCTAACAGCACCCCCAAGTTCGCGGGGCAGTACCTCGTGTTTACTGCCTACGAGTCTAGCACCGCTCCGGATCGTTTCGTTATCGAGGTCTATGAGAACACGACGGTGGGCACTCAGGGCACGAAGATTGGGGAGTTCTTTCTCACGCCCAATACCAACGACCGCTCCCACTTCGACCTCTCGAACGTTGTAGCCGGGAGGCTGTCAGCACCTGTCAACGCTACCGGTGGGGGCGTGGTCCACGGCCACGACTTTACCGGAGACACCGCTAGCCTAACCTCGTCCGATAGGGTGGCCCGTGAGTACCGTTTAAGGCTCTTCAATTACACAGGGTCCAAGAGCGTGGAGCAAGACAGCGAAGACATCTGCCTCATTCCTGGCGCACGTCAAATCTCCGAGGGCCTTCTACCCTACAAAGAGCGCTTCTTCCTCATGCTTAACGCCACGGCAAAGGCCTTCCTCACCGACAGGGGCGAGAGGGGCGAGGACATCGAGATGCACATGGCAGACGAGGACGAGGGCGTCGTGGCCATCTTTCAGCCCGACCAATACATAACCGACACCAACGTCGACCGCTTTTTATATACCGTTTACCACCCCGGCGGTACCGTACAAGACGAGCTCAGCGTAGCCTCGAGCACCACGGTAAACGACAACTACCAAATGGGGTGCGTCGGCCCCGCTCAGGTGGCGCAACTCTTCGGGAGTAGCTGGCCCAGCGACTGGACGAAGATAGAGGTAGAAATGCGTGCAACGGATGCGGTGAGCGTTCGAAGCAAGCTCCTTGTAATTCACAAGGACTGCCGACCTATCAAACACGACCCCGTGCAGTTGACGTGGGCGAACACGGTGGGCGGTTGGGATTATCTACGGTTTGACGGTCGCAACCTCAAGACCGTAAACAGCGAGGCCAAGCGGTACCGTAAGACCCTCGGTAATTACGACGCTAGCACCTTCTCGTTCAATAGCTACGACCGACAGGATACGCCCTACCACCTCACGGCCCGAGAGCGGTACGCCTTGCGCAACCAGTTCTTTACCGCCGAGGAGCGCGACCTCTTGCAGTATTGCTTCCGGTCAAAGGAGGTAATGTTCAGAGTAGGCACGGGCGACTGGTTGCCCTGCAATGTGCAAACCTCTAGCTATACCGTACAGCCGACCGCGTCGCGCCTCTTCGACGTATCCTTTAATATCGAGCTAGCTCAAGAGATTAGATGCTAAGAGTAACCCTACAAGGCCACGAGGTCGACCTCTACGAGGACGTGAGCGTTAACCTTACGCTCCAATTCACCGACGTCCAAAACGTCAACAACCCCGCGGGATCGTTTAGCCAAACCTTCCGCGTCCCGGCTACGGCTAACAACCTCGACTACTTCGGACCTATTACCGACTCGACAGCCGTCGACATCGTGAACCTAAAGCAAAGGATACCGGCGCAAATCCTCAGCGACTCCCTTCCTATCCTCTCCGGCTTCTGCCAGGTGAAGGCCATCTACCTACAAAAGGAGAAGTACGCCGACATTGAGCTGGTCTTCTTCGGTGGTGCCGTAGACCTCAAGAGCGCGGTGGGCGACGGGGAGCTTACCGACCTAGACCTCTCCGCCCTCGACCACGAGGTGAACCGCACCAATATCGAGAACTCATGGCTCGCCACATCTACGAGCCCGGCGCCTTTCGTGCGTTATGGTGTGATTGACAGGGGCTATAACTGGAGCGCCGACAACCCGCCGTGGGGTGAAGGGGAGGGCCTCTACCAAAACCAGCTCACGCCGTTTGTCAGCGTCTACAAAATCATTGAGGCGATTATGACAGGGGCCGGCTTTACTTTCGAGTCGACGTTCTTCGGCGACCCGGACAGCACCGCGTCCACGACGAGGGACATGTACGTCCCTTGCCTAAACGGTAGCCAAACGGTGGCTGTGGCGGGAAGCTTGGCAGACAATACCGCAAAGGTGAACCTCACGCCGGACGTAACGAACACCACCGGAAACGCGACCGGGACCTTAGAGTTCAGCGACACCGCGGTCGATGCCTACGACCCCGAAGACAATTACAACAATACGACGTTTCGATATACAGCTCCCATCGGGGCGCTCTACTCGGTACGCATTCGGACTGTCGGCGAGCTAGGCTCTAACCAAGGGGCGATACTTACAAGTACCGCTACCGTAACCTTGAACAAGAACGGGTCGGCGTTGAGCGTCGTATCCAACGAAACCTATCTAAATAGCACCGGGACCGTAAAGGTCTACGACAATACCGTCGAGCTAGAAAACATCGAACTCGCCACGGGGGACTACCTGACCGTTACCTACTCCCTCACAAACGAGGCCAAGCTCTACGGGCGGGGAAGTGGTCGCCCGCGTTGCTTCTTGGAAGTGTTCGAGGTGTCGCCACCGCTGAGCCTGTTCAATGTAGATATCGCGGGGTCGCTTCCGAAAATGAAGCAAATCGACTTCCTCCTAGGGCTTCAACGTATGTTCAACCTCGTCTTCATCCCCGACCGAAACAAGCCGGACCACATCCTTATAGAGCCGTTCACGGACTACATAGCAACGGGAACCAAGAAGGACTGGACGGACAAGGTAGACTACTCCAAGGACGTTACCCTCAAGCCTACCACCGACTTACAAAAGAAGGTGCAGACGTGGACCTACCAGCCCGGCCTCGACTTCATAAGCAAAAGCGTACAGGACTCCCTCGGTAGGGTTTACGGTAGGTTCCAAGTTACCGAGCCCGACAACGACTTCGCCAAGGGCGAGCAGAAGATAGAGACGACGTTCGGGCAGTTCCTGCCGAGTTTGATCCCTGGCGTAGGTGGCCCCATCCACCGAAGCCTGCAAGCCGACGGCACGGTAGTGGGCGAGCCGTTGCCCATGGTGGCGTATTGGACGGGGCTCTCGACACTAATAGAGGACTGGCAACTAGAAGAGGACAGCGGTACAACACCCACACCCGTAAGTCTAACGTCCTTCCCTATCTTCTCCAATTACAGTGCGGACGAGCCGGCGGTGTCTGACCTCGACTTGAACTTTGGAATGGAGGCGCCCTTCTTCCCCATCCCGGTCAACCCTGCCAACACCTTGTACTTCGAGTATTGGGCCCAGTATGTTACCGAACTATACAGCGACGAGGCCCGGCTTATGACCTGCACCATGCGACTCGACAAGCGCGAGCTGGCGGACTTTGAATTTTCGGATAACATCTTCATAAAGGATTCGTACTTCCGTGTGCTGAAAATCTCCTACGACAGCAACGTCGAGGGCACCTGCACCGTGGAGCTTATCAAAATCCTGAGCGACATCGCAGTCTGCGAGGACACCCCGACGGGCATCTCCGAGCGGTACAACGTTATCCTGTTCAACGACTCGACCGACGTATCCCCCGATTACGGAAGCCCGGAGTGCTGTCGCCTCTACGGATACGAGACGCAGACCATCCCGAATGGATACCCCGGAGGAACGTCCCCCATGACCGTCTGCGTACCGCGCCGACAAGCAACACCACCCCAAACGACATGAAGCACCCCCGCCATATCATGAAGGCTATCGACCTACTACAACACCACAAGGTGAAGAAGCCCCTACCCCGGTGGCTTATCCCTCTCGACTACTTCCTCGCCACGTGTATCTACGTCGGCTTCTGGGGTGGCATCGCGTTCCTTATCTCTAAACTGCTCTCATGGCTGTAAGCAAGCAAGAGGTAATTCTCGAATTCAACGCCGATACCGGACAGGTAGACAAGAGCGTCGTAGGACTCGAGGGCAAAATCGAACGCCTCGCCGACGCGATAGAGTACATGGCCGAGGAGTTCGGCAACGTGGCAAAGTCGGCGCAAGAAGTAGACGAGGCCGTCGAGGACGCCACGGCTACCACCGCGGAGTTTAACGACGAGGCTAAGAAGTCGGGCAAAGTGCTGTCCGCATCGGCAGACGCTGGCGTCTCCGGCTTCAAAGCGGTTGGGCTAGCCCTGCAAGCTACCGGCCTCTTCGGTCTCCTTACCAAAGTCCTCGAGCCTATCCTCTCCGCGTTCCTCGAAAACAAGACGGTTGCCGGTGCCCTGTCGGCTGTTATGGCCGGTCTCGGTGCTGTCATTAACAACGTGGTGAAGGTAGGCGAGAAGCTCGTGGGCGTCCTTGTCGACGCGTTCCTAAACCCTCAAGAAGCGCTCGCCCAAATTACCACGCAGGTCAATGCCTTTCGCGATAGGATTGTAGAGGCATTCGAGAGCCCGGGCGAGCTTATCGAGACCGCGAAGGAGAAGCTCCTCTCCTTTGGGGATACCATCAAACAGTACGTAACCGACAAGGTAACGGCGCTCATTGAAGGGTTCGGGCTCCTCGGTAAGGCTATCTCGCAGGCATTCTCCGGAGACTTCAGCCAGGCCCTTGAGACGGCAGGCGACGGACTGCAAAAGATTTACATCGAAGCGAACCCCGTCGTAGATGCAACCAAGGCCGTGGGTAGCGCCATGCTTACCACGGCGAAGGCGGTGGGCGAGTTTGCCAAGGAAGCGCTCAGCGGGTCGGCGGAAGCCTTCGCTCTAGACCAAGCCCTCGGCGAGTTAGCCGACAGGGAGCGGGCACTCTCGGTAGAGACAGCGCGGAGCCGTGCGGAGGTGGAGGAACTAAAGAGGCAACGCGACGACGAGCGCCTCAGCTTGGAGCGTCGCATCGAGCTAGCCAAGGAGGCCAGCATTATCGACCAACGTATCGCCGACGAGAACGTCGCTATTCAAGAGGAGAAGGCCCGACTACTCCGCGAGGAGATTAGGCTCCAAGGCGAGACCGAAGAGAGACTGCAAGCGGTAGCCGACGCAGAGATAGCGGTGGCAGACGCGAAGGGTGCCAGCGCCGGCGTGCAGACCGAACTCATGACCAATATCTTCAGCCTTAACCAAGAGGTGCTGGCGCAAGAGAACGAGATGGCTAGCCTTAGAAGGGGTTGGAACACCGAGCGCTTGGAAGGCTTGGAGGCAGAGAAGGCAAGTATAGAGGAGCAGTTCCAAAGCGAGCTCGTCGCTATTCAAGCGCTAAGGCTTGGCGAGGAGGAACTGGAGAAGCTACGCGAGGAGGCCAAGGTCGCACGCGACAAGCGTATCGAGCAGGCGGAGGAGATGCACCGCCAGGAGCTTATTGACGGCTTACAAACCTACTTCGACGAGGCGGACGCTATCATCGAAGAGAACGCCGTCCTCTCTAGAGAGAAGGAACTCGAGAACCTACGCCTAGACCACGAGGCACGTATCGCACAAGCTGAAGAACTGGGGCAGGATACCACCGGGCTCCTTGAAGCTCAGCGTATAGCAGAGGATGCGATAAATGCCAAGTACGACCAAATGGAGCTCGAGCGTAGGCAGGCTCTCACACAGCAACGCTTTAACCTAGCACAAGGCGCCCTCAGCGCTTTGCAGGGACTTAACGACGCCTTCAGTAAGGACGACGAGGAAAGCGCCAAAAAATCCTTCGACAGGAACAAGGCGCTAGCTATCGCGCTGGCTACTGTCAACACGGGGCAAGCCGTAGTGAACGCACTCACCGCCGGAGGTAACCCCCTCAAACTAGCGACGGGTGCCCAGTTCGTGGAGGCCGGTCTCGCTCTTGCTACGGGTGTCGCTCAAATAGCCACCATAAGCAAAACGCAATACACCGGGACGGGGTCGCAAGGTGGCGGAGAATCTACAAACATTGCGACGCCAAGCTCGCCAGGTGGTGGCTCTGCGTCTACCGCCCCGCAACTAGACCTGTCCTTTCTTGGCGAAGGCGCCACGCAATCCCAACCTATCCAAGCCTTCGTTATAGCTCAGGACGTGAGCAACGCGCAACAGGCTAACCAGCAAATCCAAGACCAAGCAACCCTTTAAGATATGAGAATCGTCGAACTAGTTATAGACGAAGAGGCAGAGCTGTACGGAATCGACGCGATTAGTATCGTGGACCGCCCAGCCATCGAGCTCGACTTCGTAGCACTCAAAGAACAGCGCCTCCAGTTTGCACAAGCGGACGGCGACAAGCGTATCCTCCTCGGCCCCGCCCTTGTACCTGACAAGCCTATCTTCCGCAAGAACGGGGATGATGAGTTCTACGTCTACTTTAGTAAGAACACGGTGCGCAAGGCGAGCGAGCTTTACCTAAAGCACGGCAACCAAGCCAAGCACACGCTAGAACACGAGCACCAAATCCACGGCCTTACGGTGGTGGAGTCTTGGATCGTTGAAAACAAGGAGCAGGACAAGTCGCACCTCTACGACCTCGACGTCCCCGTCGGGACGTGGATGGTAGCCGTCAAGGTAGACAACGAGGCTATATGGCAGGAGTGGGTCAAGGAGGGCAAGGTTAAGGGCTTCTCAATCGAGGGCTACTTCGTCGACAGGATGAAGAAGAACAGCGAGGACGAGATGCTCGCCGAGCTAGCCAAGGCCATCGTAAAGACCGACAAGCGAACCAAGTCCGGCACGCGGGTTGTTATGGAGTCCTTCGACGACTACCCCGACGCTGTCAAGAACAACGCCAGGCGAGGCATCGAGCTAAACGAGAAGAACGGGAACAAGTGCGCCACGCAGACGGGCAAGGTCCGGGCGCAACAATTAGCGCAAGGCGAACCGCTGAGCCTCGAGACTGTAAAACGCATGGCATCCTACCTAGCACGCGCCGAGGAATACTACGATCCTAGCGACACGAGCGCCTGCGGTACTATCTCCTTCCTCTTGTGGGGTGGGAAGGCCGGGCAACGGTGGTCGGAGTCCAAGCTCAAGGAGGAGCTCTGCCATGCGTTGGCTCACGAACTCGCAGAGATTGGTCCGCGTGGTGGCGTCAAGGAAAGCAAGAAGGCACCAAAGAGCGACACCAAAAACCCCAACCCCAAGAGAGGGAGCGACAAGAACAAGCCCGGCGACGCATCCAAAGAGGGCAAGGTAAAGGTGCCCAAGGAGGTCGAGGAGATTCTGCAAAAGAAGAGCGACGAGTTTAACGAACGCTATAAGGACGAGCTAGGGTATGGCGTAAGCGTTGCCAAGCTTCGCGTCGTCTACCAACGTGGGGTGGGTGCGTTCCAAACGTCTCACAGCCCCGAGGTCAAGAGTCAACAGCAATGGGCACTGGCGAGGGTAAACGCCTTCCTGTACTTGGTTAAGAATGGCAGACCCCAAAACAAGAAGTACACGGGCGACTTCGACCTGCTACCCGAGAAGCACCCCAAGGCACAAAAATAATTTTCACCAACTTCTGAGGATTGACCCCTCGAAATACTCTTATACAAAAGCGCACCCCATGACCATCCAAGAAAGAGTGCAGGAACTGTTTAACAAGTTCAACGTAAACCTTACGGTAGAGGCTACCCGTACCGAGCTGGCAGAGGCCACCCTCGAGAACGGGACAGTTATTTACACCGACGGCGACGACTTCGTCGAAGACGGTGAGGCCTATATCATTAACGACGAGGGCGAGCGTATCCCGCTCCCTCCTGGCGACTACACCCTCGCAGACGGCGGGGTTATCTCTATCGGAGACGTCGGCAAAATTAACAAAGTGCAGAAGCCCGTGTCGGATGGCAAGGGCGACGCCAAGGGTGCCGACGGCAAACCTGCCAACGTGCCGAACATCGACGTAACCAAGCCCGCCAAAAAGAAGGACAAGGGCGACGGCGGTGGCGACGGTGGTGGCAAACCAGCCAAAAAAGGAAAGAAGAAACTCTCCTCTAACGAGGATCAAACTACCGACATGAAAGTAGAACTGAACGCCGAGCAGGTTTTGGCCATGCTCAAAGAGCGCTTCCCGGACCTCGGCGAAGACGTTGCTCAAGCCATCGCGGTAGCGGTGGAAGAAATTTACACCGAGCCCGAAGTCGAAGCCGAGAAGGATAAAGACGAAGACGAGGAGATGGGATACAAGGACAAGGAAGAGATGGAGGTCAACCCCGAAGCCCCGAAAGCCGAAGAGGCTGTCGAGGTAGAGGTAGAGGTTGAAGTCGAGGAAGAGGAAGAGAAGGAAGAGGAGAAGGAAGAACTCAGCGCCCAACGCTCTGAAATTGACAAGCTCAAGGAAGCGCTCGCACAGACGAACGAGCGTATTGAGCAACTCCAAAAGCTGAGCGCCCACTCCGGCCTCAAGCATAAAGCGCCAACGAAAAAGGTTGAACCTTTGAACCTTTCTAATATGACTCTCGAGGAGCGCGTCCGCGCCCTTGCAAACCAATTCAATAAATAAGACATGGCTCGTATGACCATCTCCAGCAACTACGAAGGCACCGCAGCTGTGCCTTTTGTGGCCCCTGCTATCCTCTCAGCAGATACCATCGCGAACGGGTACTGCTCCGTTTTGGACAACGTTCGTTTTAAGACAAACCTCCGGAAGGTTTCCGGCGGTACCGTCGAGGCTCGCTCTTGCGACTTTAGCGGTTTGGCAAATGGCACCTTGGCCATCTCCGACGTTCAGCTCGAAATGACTGAGCTCCAGGTGAACGAAGAAATTTGTAACCACGAGCTCGCTACCTCTTGGGCTTCCGAGCAAATGCGCGGAGCGTTCGCTCCCGTGCCCGGTGACTACGAGCAGTTCCTCGCTCAGTACGTGGCTTCTCGCGTCGCCGAAGACGTGGAGAAAAACATTTGGAGCGGTAAGTACGACCACACCGACGGGTCGACTTCCGGCACCGGTGTACCTGTTTTGTTCGACTCTATTATGAGCCGTTACGTGGCAGGTTCAGGTACTAACGAGACCTTGGTAGACCTAGCCTTTACCGGCAACGACAACGCAAGCACGGGCATCTCTACCCACCTTGCCTCTTTGGTTGCCGACTTGCCGGACGCCTTGGTAGGCGACCCTGCGACGGTTATCTACATGAGCCGTAAAACTTACCAATTGTACTTCCAGTTCCTGGCTTCAGGCGATAACAACCCAGTGTTGGCTACGCAGATGGCGAAGTTTTACTTGGGCTACGAAATCATCACGCCCGCTGGATTCCCTGACGACACGCTCCTCGCTTCTCGCAAGGATAATATTTACTTCGGTACTAACGTGTTGACCGACCACGTCGAGGCTCGCTTCATTGACTTGCGCAACACCACGGGTGCAGACTTGACTCGCATCCTCATGATGTTCGACGGAGGTACGCAGATTGTGGACGAGGCCTCTATGGCTTGCGTCCGTCGTCAGTCTTAATAACTAACCGAGGGAGGGGGGGCTTCGGCTCCCCCAACTTCACAAACCCCAACAAAAAATGGCTTGTACATTAACACTTACAGGACGCTCGCTTCCTTGCCGTGATGCCCTCGGAGGGGTAAAGAACGTGTGGATCGTTGACGTAGCTGGAGGCACTACTAACACCAGTTTTACCTCTGACCTTTGGACTTACAACGACTCCACTGGAATCGTAACAGCCAAGGCCTCGTCAGTCGCTCATGACTACGTGAGCCCCAAGAATACGTCCAGCTTCACGCAAACCGTGAACAGCTCAATCGAAAACGGTACGGTGTACTACACGCAGGTGCTCTCTTTGGTATTGAATAAGCCCGTCGCGGACGACATCGTAGAACTCACCAACCTTGCCAAGGCTCGCTTGGGTATCGTGGTGCAGGACAACAATGACAACTACTTTGTGATGGGGCACACCCGGGGCGCCGAGCTTTCCGGGGGAACCGTGGCAACGGGTACTGCATACGGAGACCTTAACGGGTTTACCTTGGAGTTCACCGCAGAGGAGGCTATCCCCGCCCCATTCTGGGAATCTACTGATAGCAACCTCACGCTTACGCCTACAACATAAGCCGAGGCACTGCCTTAGGACCGTTATACAAAGGAGGGGGAGGGCGTTGGCTCTCCCCTTTTTTGCTTAGACCATGATAACACTGAACCCCAACCAAGCGACACGGCAGAAGATTCTCTGCACTCCGTTCGAGGCTAGGAAGTTCCTGGCGTCGTTTACGCACTACCTCGTGGTCCTTCGTAACGACTCAAGCGAAAAGACCTACGCCTTTGTCGGGGATGTTGTGTACGACAACGAACGCTTTACGCAGTTCCAAATCAGAACCAACACCGACGACCCGACCAACGGGAATGTAGCCCTAACGGAGTCGGGGCTGTACACGTACACCATCTTCGGGCAGAACAGCTCGACCAACCTAGACCCTACCAACGCCACCGTGGTCGGTACGTGTGAGGTGGGGCCGTGCCGTATCTTGTTCGGAGAGACTGCCTACGACTTCGATAACCCGACCATACCGGACAACGTTATATACTACGAATAACATGGAACTCCTCAAGCTCAAAGAGTACCAAGAGAGAAGCTACGCCGAGACACCCAATGCCCAAGGCTTTGTCAATTACGGCGACGACAACCTCTTCCCCCAGTACCTTATCGACCTGTACAAGTCAAGCGCTACACACAATGCGCTGTGTACTTCGATCGCATATATGATTTTCGGCGACGGTGTACAGGCCGACACGCTGGAAGCCCGCCTGAAGGTTCAAGAGTGGGGCCTCGACGACGAGGTACGAAAGGCATGCCTAGACCTCAAAATTCAAGGAGGCTTCGCCCTCGAGGTCGTCTACTCCATCGACCGCACCACCATCTCCAAGGTTAGGCACTGCCCCTTCGAAAACGTGCGAAGCGGGGAGGTGAACGACGACGAGAAGTGCGAGTTCTACTACTACTCGAAGGACTGGAGTGATAAGCGCTATGAGCCGGAGGTCGTCAAGGCGTTTGATCCTGAGCAGGCCGTAGAGCACCCGGTACAAATCCTGTACGTGAAGCCCTTCTCTCCCGGGTCGTACTACTACCCCAAGCCCGACTACATCGGAAGCGTTAACTACATCGAGCTCGACAAGGAGATAGCTAAGTATCACATTGCCAATATCTTAAACGGCATGGCGCCGAGCTTCCACCTGGCTTGGTCTAACGGAACGCCGTCGCCGGAGGAGCGTCGTAAGATTCGAAACGAGGTAGAGCGCCAGCTCTCCGGCTCGCACAACGCCGGTAAGTTTATCATGACCTTCAGCGACCAACCGGATAGGAAGCCGTCCTTTGAGGCGTTCCCTTTGTCGGACGCTGATAAGCAATACCAATTTCTCAGCGAGGAGGTAGTCGCGAAGATTATGGTGGGGCACCGTGTAACGTCGCCCATGATGTTCGGCGTTATGGCACCGGGCAAGCTTGGAGGCGGTATGGAGCTCAAGACAGCCGAGGAGATTTTTAAGTCAGAGGTAATCGAGCCCTACCAACTTATCGTTACCCGCGCCCTCGAGTCCATCTTCCGGGCGTCCGGTGCTCCGGCGGTCGTTACTCTCTACCAACCGGAAGCCGAAGAGGCGAACGTGGAGGTGAGCTACACGGGTATCCAAATCTCAAGCGCCGTGGACATCATCTCCAAGGTCGCTACCGGCGAGCTCACGGGCCCGCAAGCCGTGCAACTTCTCGTGGCGATGCTTGGCTTCGACCGCACGACAGCCGAGGGCCTCTTCGTTGACCAAGTACCAACGCCCCCCGTCGAGGAATTGAGCGAAGAGTTAGCGAGCCCTTTGGGTTCTTGCGCCGACTGGCTTATCGAACAGGGCGAGGAGATGGACGACGACTGGGAGCTTATCGACGAGCGCGACTTCAACGCTACCACGGAGAGCACGCAGGACGCGTTGTGGACTTTTGCCATGCGTGTACCCGGTGGCAGTTCTGACAGCCAAACGGCACCCGACAACCGGAGCCAACTCGATAACGACATCGTAAAGATTCGGTACTTCTACGACGGCAACAAAGACCCCCAACGCGAGTTCTGTCGCAAAATGATGAGCGCCAAGAGGGTCTACCGTCGTGAGGATATTGTGGGGGCTAACTGGCCCGCCACCCTTGGCGGAGCTAGTGCCCGCGCTGTTAACCCCGGCTTCGGTCCGAACGGCACCGACACGTACGATTTGCTCATTTTTAAGGGGGGCCCAAACTGTCGCCATCGGTGGGTACGTCGTACCTATCTGAAGCGCAATAACAAGCGCGTAAGCGTAGCCGAAGCGCGTAGGATCATTAACGCCCTGCCCTACGAGGAAAGCCAAGCAAACCAACTCCCCACGCAAGACCCTCGTATCTCTCAGTATCCCGCAACCATGCCGAACAACGGCTACTTGAACCCCCGATAACATGGCACTCACAGCAGAAGTTCTCTTCGTAAACGCCGATTATATCAAACGTCTCACGCCGATAAACGGAAGCGTAGAGGACCAAGTCCTCGCGCCTGCGATTATCCTAGCACAAGACAAGTACCTCCAACAATTCCTTGGGACGGACCTCTTGAACAAGCTCAAGAGCGACATCGCAGGGAGCGGGGTGTCGGGCGACTACGCCACCCTCCTCGACACCTACGTCCGCAAGGCCACGTGCTGGTGGACCATGGTAGAGGTGTTGCCTACGCTGTACGTCAAGCTCGACAACGGCGGGCTGGTTATCCGCACGAGCGACAGCACGGCTCCTATCTCCCAAGCCGACCTGCACCGCGAGATTGAGAACGCACGGCAAAATGCGCAGTTCTATACCGCCCGCATGGTCGACTACCTCTGCCAAAACTCGAGCCTCTTCCCGGAGTACAATAGCAACCAAGCCCCCGACATGACTCCGGACAAAACGGTCTACTATCAAAACGGCCTAACCATCTCCACGGGTGCCGGACAAGTAGACCCCGACCTCGCCCGGTACATCTTCAGCGAATGACAAGAAAGCAGAACATCACACTCCTCAAGAACTGGCTCAATGAGAAGCGCCCTACTCCTAACACTCTACCTCGTAAGCCACAACCTCCTAAGCCAGTGCGTAAGTTTTAACCCGTACTTCATGGGGTTGCCTGCCTTCCAAGCGGACCTCGTGGACGAAGAGGAGAAGACCTTGCCGATTGTCTTCCACGTTATGCACCTAGGCGAGCCCGTAGGCGAAGGTTCAAACATCACAGCCCAGAGGATAGAGGAGACCCTCGCAGAGGTTAACGCACAATTCCGAAAGGAGCCCGGAGGAAGTGGGGACGGTATAGGTGTCGACACTAAGATAGACTTTTGCCTCGCGCAACGTGGCCCCGACGGGAGCCCGTCCAACGGCATCACGCGCCACGACCTCTCGAACATCCCCGAGTTTGTAGCCGAGGGCATCGCCATTAGTAGCACGAGCGGAGGGGCGCCGGACTTCGAGGTTAAGAGTATCGCGTGCTGGGACGTCGCGGAGTACGTTAACGTCTACGTGGTGCCCGAGATAGAAGGCAACAACGGAGGCGGAGGGATTCAAGGGTACGCCTACACCGGACCAACGGGCAACTGTTTGGACGGCGTCGTTATCCTGGCAAGTCGCGTACAAGTAACTGCCTTCACGCAGGGCAAGACCCTAACGCACGAGCTAGGCCACTACCTCAGCCTCCAGCACACCTTCTTTAACACGTTCTCGTGTGGCGTTGAGACGAACTGCGAGACGCAGGGCGACATGGTATGCGACACGCCACCCACCACCCCCAACCAGTCGTGCGTTTCACCCGCTTGTGAGGGGGCCATGGTAACGAACTACATGGACTACACGAGCGACGCTTGCCGGGACGCCTTTACGCAAGGACAAGCCGAGCGTATGCACGCTCTTTTGCAGGGGCCTAGGAGCTCGCTTCTTGACTCTCCGGGGTGTCTCCCTGCGGTCGACTATGACATCGCCTTAAACGGGCTAGAATACGAGGAGACCTTCTGCCAACAAACCCAAAACCTCACGGCCTACGTCGACGTGCTAGGCAACCTTCCGCTAGGTACCGCGTCCGTCGTCCTTGAATCGGACGGCGCGACGTACAGCGAGGACGTCTACGACCTCCTGCCAGGAGAGTCGTACACCGTAACCTTCGAGAACGTACCCCTCGATGGGGACTTCTTGGTATCCCTTGTAAGTCCGCTTGACGAGTACCCCGCCAACGACACCCTTTCGGGTTTTGTAAGCTACGAGCCGGGGGCGCTGTTTGCCATGGACCTCACCACGGGCTTCTTTGCTAACGAGACGTCGTGGATTTTAGAAGGACCGGACGGCGTGGTCCTTTCGGGGGACGGCTATACGGCAGGGATCGTTGCGTACAATTACGACGCGTGCCTCTTCCCGGGGTGCTACACGCTCACCTTCTACGACGCCGGGGGCGACGGCATGCCTTACGGTGGCGAGCTGTCGGTAACGGTGGACGGCGTCCTCATCGAGACGGACATCTCCGGCGACTGGGCGAGCCGTGTGTTCGAGTTCTGCTGGAACGTAAGCGAGTGCCCCTACGACTTTGACGGCAACGGCCAAGTAGGGAACGGCGACCTCCTCCTCTTCTTGACTCAATACGGTTGCACGTCCTTTTGTGAGTACGACCTCGACGGCGACGGCGCCGTAGACGTGAACGACCTGCTCGTATTCCTCAGCGTATGGGGAAGCGAGTGTACGCCCGAGCCTTTCAACCTACCAACCCGCACCCTCCCAGCGCAAAAACAAGTTTACGACCTGAGCGGGCGCCGAGTCTACCGACCACTCGACGACCTGCCGACGGGGTTCTACATCGTAGCCGGACCGGACGGAGTGCAGAAACTATACAAGCAATGAACATCGACGCGTTGACAACTTTGGTACCTGCCCTTGTGGGCGTGGTCGGCGTTTGGGTATCCTTGAACTCCGAGGTAGCCAAACTCAAGGGAAGGGTCTACCGCCTAGAGAATGACCAAAGCGAACTCAAGACCATGCTCAAGGAATGCGTCGAAGGCATCCACGAGCTCAAGATACTCCTCGCTAAGAAGGGCCTCTGATATGTACAAATGGTTCAAGCTCTCAGAGTTCGACTCTCCCGACCGCCCTGGCTCGGGCGAGCTCATGGAACACGAGGTCGTGCAGGCCCTAGACATCGCCCGCGACATCTACGGGTACCCCATGATAATCTCCTCGGGCTTCCGGTCGATTGAGGCAAACCGAGCCTGTGGAGGAAGTCCAAAGTCTAGCCACCTCCTTGGGTGGGCGGTAGACATCGCGATAACAAACAGCCGTCGTCGGTTCCTACTCCTTGAGGCTTTGCTCGACGCGGGCTTCAATCGCATTGGAGTGAGCGAGGACTTTATCCACGTAGACATGGACCCGAACAAAACCCCCAACGCCCTGTGGACCTACTAAGAAAATCCCGAACCGTCCACCACGTGGACGTAGACCTCCAGAAGCGAGGAGCCAAGGAACACTTCCTATTCATCTCCGACATCCATTACGACGCCATGAAGTGCGACCGCTCGCTTCTTCACAGGCATCTCGACGAGGCCCGCGAGCTCGGCGCAGGGGTGTTCATCTTCGGCGACCTGTTTGACCTTATGCAAGGACGCTTCGACCCTCGTGGCAACTACGCTGAGCTGCGACCCGAGTACAAGTCCTGCGTGTACGTCGACGAGGTTATCCAAGACGTAGGGGAGAAGCTAAGCAAGTACGCCGACGTCATCAAGTTTATCTCCAAGGGCAACCACGAGACGAACATAGAGAAGCGCATGATGGTCTCCCCCATTGACCGGGTCGCGCAAATCATAAACGGCAACGGCGGACACGTAGAGGTAGGAGGCTACGCGGGGTGGCTGTGTGTTACCCCGCACCGCAACGGCTCAAGCCGTAAGCGTTTCAACGTCCACTACCACCACGGGTACGGCGGAGGCGCCAAACGATCGAAGGGAATCTTGGGCGCTGACATCGACCAGAAGGACTTTCCCGACGCGGACTTTATCCTTCGAGGACACGACCACCAGAAGTGGCACCTGCCCGTGACGGTGGACAGGATAACGCAGGCCATGAACCTCGAACAAAGAACCGTCCACCACCTCCGCCTTGGTAGCTACAAGAAGCTGGGCGACAGGTACGCGGGATGGGCTACCGAGAAGAACTTCGCCACGCCACGCCTCGGCGGGTGGTGGGCTACTGTACAGGAACGCCAGGACGACTACAAGTGGACCGTAAGAGAAGCCGTCTAAAAGAGGAACAGGTGGAGAGGAAGGTGAACCCTTGGCTCGCTATGGCTATGGCCTTAGACGTGTCCCAAATCTTTCGTGAGAAAGGCAACTTACGAAGGTGGTCTGCGAAGCGAACCATCGGTGGGGCGATTGTACTGGAGGCCCTTTGGCAGATACACGAGAACGGCCTATCTTGGCCGGGGATTGTGCTCTGTGTTGTAGGCATAACCCCGCTCTGTGTTTCCTTTTTTGAGAGGAAGTAGTGTAACTTTTGTTTGATAAGGGAGGCCCTCCGAAACGTCGGGGGGTCTTTTTTTATGCAAGAAAGTTTTGGTTGAATAGAAAGTTCTTTGTACCTTGCCCCCAAGTTCAAACAAAGAAACACCATGACTCAAGAAGAATTAAACAAATTGCACGGCCTTCTCACTGTCTTTAAGGAGAAGATGCTTCCGGAGCTCGATTTGATGCTCGAAGAAGAGATGCACGTCGTGAACGCTTGCTGGATTGTTGCAGAAACAAAGCCAAACGCATAACCTACCGCACCCCTTTGGGGGTGCTTTTTTGTGCCTATATCAAACCAACACACATGGACCTAGAAAAAATCCAACACCTCTGCCAAGAGTTCCTCCAAGAGGAGCCCCGGCTCTCCACCGACTTCGGCCCCTCGTGGTCTCTCGGTGTAGCCCGCGCCCGCTTTCGTCTCATCCTTGAAGAAGTAGAAAATGCTCAAGCCTAACGGAGTCTCCCATACCGTCTACCCCGACGAGCCCGCCGAATCGTTCAACGAGTGGACCGCTAACTTCACACGCCAAGAAGTAGCCCGCGACGCGGACGAGTTCAAGCGCAAGTTCGACGCCCTTTGGGACGCCTTCAAACAAGACATCAAGCGCAACGCATGATAGATAACGGATACCTAGGCATGAGCTCGCAGGAGCCTACCTACCAGACGACCTTCGACGTGCCGACCTTGTGCATGCCGGACAACGGCCACCAAATGGACCCCGACCACATGAAGAGTATCGGGTACCGCTGGACCATCGACAGCCAACACCCGGAGCGAGACAGCCCTACCCGCTGGTTTTGGGGTTCGCCCCGCGTGTGGGAGGTGTGCCGTCCCAAGATTGAAGCCAAGGGCTTCGTCTTTACAACCCAAGTAGAAACACTCTAAATTCAAAACAATGGAACAAACCAAAATTCAAAACCTGACACCGCAGGGCTCGTTCGAGAGCAACGGGAAAACGTTCTACAAGTTCGACTGCATCCTCGAGAACGGACTCGTGGGAGAGGTGAACGCCCTAACCCAAGACAAGTGGAAGCCCGGCGACGAGGTCGTCGTAAAGGAACACAACCAAACCAAGTGGGGGCCACGCCTCAAGCTCGACCGCCCCGGCTTCTCAGGGGGCGGAGGCTTTAAGCCAAAGGCCAACGATGACGAAACCACCAAGGGCATTATCGCCTCGTGGGCTGTGGGTTGTGCCATGGCATCGGCGGGGTCGATGGACGACGGCTACGACCAGCGCGTCCTGCACCTGGCACGCATCGCGCTACAAGCCCGCGACGTCATCAAGAAGGAGGTGCAACCATGAACCCCTTCTACTGGCACGAGGGTATCCCCGAGAAGACCGGGTGGTATCTATGCGCTTGGACCATGGGGGACGGCGCTATCTACGACGTCGGCAAATGGGACGGCTCCGAGTGGCTGACGTTTGCCAAGGGCGAGCCCAACCTCTTCCACAAAATCACACCGCCACATGAGTTTTTTCAAGAACTGGAAAGAGAAGCTACCGACCGACAGCGTGCTGACGCTGAAGGTGAGGCTAGGCAAGAACAAGAAACACACGACCCTCTCGCTTTTTTGGGGGCTAATTAAAATCAAGAGATGAACAGACAGCACAAAAAATGGACCGCAGGGGAAGTGCAAACCCTCAAGAAGTTGCACAAGGCAGGAAGCACCGACGAGACTATCGCCGAGATTATGGGACGCACCCGCGCCAGTATCCAAAACGCACGGACGAAGCACCGCGCGGTAGTGAAGCGCGAGCCTACCCAAGCCCGCCTTGAGTTCAAGGAGCCAACCAAAGGCGCGAAGTACACGAGGTACATGAAGCCTACCACCGAGGTCTCCATCCTGTGGGGCCTCATCAAATACACGAAAGCATGAAGAGCTACCTCAAGACGCTGTACGGCTCGCAGAAGCAATGCGCCGACGAGCTAGGCGTCACCACCGCCACCGTCCAGAACTGGATTAAGAAGAACCCGCGAGGCATCCTACGCCACGCTCCCGAGATTATTAAGTACAAGGACACCACCTTTACCCAGCTCATGGGTGAGGTGTTGTTCCGGGAGTACGAGCTAACGGAGTTGGAAGCTATAAGAGAAGGGGAGGTTTGATGCCTCCCCAACTCACCGTTCATCGGATAGAACCGGAGGTGTGTCGTCCGTGGATTCTCATAAGACACTACGCGCGAAGGCTTTGCCCTATCTCGTATGCGTTTGGTTTGTACGAAGGTTCCGAGCTTGTCGGGGTATGCACCTTCGGCAAGCCTGCCTCGCCTAGCCTTTGCGTTGGCGTGTGTGGAGAAGAGAACAGCGAGTACGTCTACGAGCTCAACAGGCTGGTGGTGGATAGCAAGAGAGGCAAGAACGAGCTGTCCTTCTTTGTGGCTTCGTGCCTTCGCTCTCTGCCATCTTTGATTCTGGTGAGTTATGCCGACACCGCTCAAGGCCACCACGGATATATCTACCAAGCGACGAACTGGCTGTACACAGGGTCGACAACGCCTCGGACAGATATAGGCACGGCTGAAGGGAAGCACTCTCGACACTACGACAAAGGCCAAGACTACTCAGCAAACAGAAAGGAGAGAAGCGCCAAGCATCGGTACGTCTACTTCACAGGCTCAAAAACCAAGCGCAAGCACTGGACGAGGGCCTTGAGGTACAAGGTGCAACCCTACCCAAAGGGAACAAACGGTAGGTACGAGACACGCGCCATATATTCACAGGCACAACTTTTTTGAATGGAACGGAATTTTAAGGGCGTTTGGATCCCTGCCAAAGTGTGGCTGGACCGAGACTTGACACTCGTAGAGAAGGCCCTGCTCGCAGAGATAGACAGCTTTACAGGCAACGGGCGTTCGTTTATGAAGTCGAACGAAACCATACAGGCGGAGTACGGCATCTCACGCAACACCATCGGCAGGAGCCTGCGCAAGCTGGCAGAGCGTGGGTTTGTGGACGTAACGTTCAATGGCAGAGTACGTTGCGTCACTACTCGTGCAGGCTGCATCCCCAAAATGGGGAGGCAGACTACCCAAAATGGGGAGGCAGCATCCCCAAATGATACCTCTACTAATACAAGAGAAAGAACAAAAGAAAACACAGTAAAGAAGAAGGGGGTGGTGTTGCCGTTTGACTCGAAGGAGTTCTCGGTAGCCTGGCAAAGCTGGAAGGACTACAAGCGCGACGAGCACGGCTTCAAGTTCAAGAGCTCCGCCAGCGAGCAAGCAAGCCTCCACCAACTGCAAAACCTCTCAGGCGGAGACGAACCAACCGCCGTTCGTATAATTGGGCAGAGCCTCGCCAACGGGTGGCGCGGTTTCTTCCCACTCAAAAACCAACACAATGAAAGCAGAGCAAACCGTGGCCCTTCAGATGGCTCACTCCTTACAGCGCATCTCCGAAAGCTCGCCGATGACTCCGGCGAAAGCCTGGGCTGAAGGCACCAACGTACTCGCGTCGTACCGCGTCAACCCTGCCCGCACCGAGGCAACTCTCTTGATCCTGCTCAAGGACACCCTCAACTACCTCGAGTGCTCGAAGACCATCACGGCGGACCGCGACCTCATCGATGCCGTCCACCATTTGCGCGACGCCTTCCCGGCCATGAAGCTAGAGGAGTGGCACATCATTTGCCACCGACTCAAGACAGGCGAGTACCCCGTCCGCTTCGAGCGTTTGAAACTTCCCGAGCTTGTCGATATATTTAGGCAGTACGAAGGGGAGCGTGCCGAGGTACGCGAGGCCAACTGGTCCGAACTCAAGAAGGCCACGCCCGACAAGCTCTCCGACGACCAAATCCAAGCACTCTACGACAACTATGCCAAACAGCGACAAGCCAAAGCAGAGGAACTCAAGAAAGCCCAAGCCATCAAAAGCGTCCCGACCGACTCGCGCGGGCGCTGGAAAGCGATCCCGTACTCCCAAGAGGAGCGCGATGGTAAAGAAACTGGACGCGATATTTTCCCAATACGTGAGGCTCCGAGCGACGGACCACAGGGGGATGGGTGAATGCTACACGTGCGGAGCCGTCCGCCACTGGACCGAGGTAGACGCCGGGCACTTTATGAGCCGGGCCTGTATGTCGACCCGGTGGGACGAGACCAATGTTCAATTCCAGTGCAAGCGGTGCAACGGCTTTCGGTCTGGGGAGCAGTACCTGTTCTCCATCCACCTCGACCAAGAGCACGGAGAGGGCACGGCGGAGCGCCTCATGATTGAATCTAAGAAGACGCGCAAGTTCACTCACGCCGAACTCGAGCAGATGTTCCACCACTACAAGCGCCTCGTCGATGAGCTTCGCAGCACGAAGGGACTTTGACGCGTGGTTCTCTGAGAACTACGACGACCTAGTCCAAACAGCCTTCGCCCTGCACCCCGACGCCTACGACCTCGTCCACCACACCTACCTCAAAATCGCAGAAGGCATAAGCAAAGGCCACAAGGTTCAAAACTTGCCGGGATATTTTCACACGGCAATGTGGAAACACTCCGCAAACAAGTTCCGCAAACTGTACGCAAGAGGCGACGCACCACAAAAAGAGTTGGTGTCGGACTACGACCTACGCGACGCCATACGCAAGGAAGAGGCGCTACTCATGGCAAACCACCTCAAATGGTTTGACCGCAAGGTCTTGGAGTTGTACCTTGAGGGCTGGAGCATGGCCGAGGTATCCCAAGAATCCGGCATCTCCGTCGACGTGTTCTACAAGTCCATCCAAAAAAGCAAAGAGAAACTCCGCCATGTTATTCGTCAGCGCACAAAAGAAGGCAGATAGGCTCGCCATTTGCCAAGCCTGCGAGCATTACGTGGTGAACACCAAGTCGTGTGGGCCCCTCGTCACCGAGGCGTTCACCGACTCCAAGTTGTGTGGGTGCTATATGCCCGCCAAGGCCAAGCTCAAGACGTCGTCGTGTCCACTGGAAAAGTGGGACGCCTACATCAAGCCCGAGGACGTAGACCGTATCCGTGAGTTCCTCGACCGCGACAACGCCGACAGGACCCAGAAGGAATTGACCGACCTCGTAGCCAAGTTCATTCACCCTAACAAGAGGGCGAGCAGTTGCCCACCATGCAACCGCCAGCTACTCAGAGACCTTAAAAAAATAGTAGACAGTGCCAATTCCTAAACCCGAACCCCAAGAGAACATGGCAGGTTTCCTGTCACGGTGCATGGCAGACGAGACCATGAACGCCGAATACCCAAACGAACGTCAACGAATCGCAGTATGTGCCAGGCAATGGAAAGAAAAGGAATAACCGGGAGCCTTTGGCTTAACGTCGGGGCCCGGGTGGATAAGGACTACGACAAGCACGTGGCCATGCTCAGGGCTAAGCGTGGCGTCCAGGCGCTGGGTCTGGAGTGGATAGACCTCGTCAAGAGAGACAGGCGCGGACACGTAGCCGACACCCGCCACATGGTAAGCAAGTACCTCCGCGACCACGGCCTGACCTTCCGCGAGATAAGCGAGAGCCTCGGCAGGATCAACCACACCACGAGCGTCCACTCCGTCAAGCAGGCGAACATCCTGCTCGAGATAGACAAGAGCTTTGTGGACAAATACGAAATCTTCAGCAACGCATGACCCTACGCAAAGTCAAACGGATGCTCAACGAGTCGGACGACTTCCTTGTCTTCACCATGAAGCAACACGGGGAGACCGCCGACTTTGGAGCGTTCTACCAGAAGCTCGAGAGCTGGGAGATACTCCTCAACCTCGCCATCTCTGACTACCACATCCGCGAAACCCTACGCAATGTACTTACCGCCGCCGACGCTTATCGAGACGCGCAAGCTGAAGACTCACCCGAATAACCCTCGGTACATCCGCAAGGAGAAGATGGAGCATCTCAAGCGTTCCATCTCCGAGGACCCCAAGCTCATGACGGTGCGACCTCTCCTTGTCAACCTAGACATGGTGGTCTTCGCAGGCAACCAACGCCTTCGCGCCTGCATCGCCTTAGGATGGGAGTCGGTCCCTTGTAGCGTATGCGACTGGACGCAGGAGGAGCAGGACAGGGCCATGATAAAAGACAACGGCCACCACGGAGAGTTTGATATGGACATCTTGGCAAACGGTCCGCACGAACCCGAACAACTCCAAGAGTGGGGTGTACCCATCGACTGGGACAAGCCCGAACCCGAAGACGAACCCAAAGAACCAAAGCAATGCAAGCACTGCGAGAAGATGATTCCGTGACAGGACGTGACAAGCTAGAACCAAAAAAGGCGAACATGGTCGAGGCGCTAGTCAAGGCGCTAGGCATCGTAAAGCTCGCCTGTGAGTCATGTGGTATCTCAAGGCAGACCCACTACAGGTGGCTTAAAGAAGACCCGGCCTACAAAGAGGCGTGCGACAACCTACCCGAGGTCGTACTCGACTTCGCCGAACACCACCTGCACAAGCTCATCTCACAGGGCAACCCCGCCGCCACCATCTTCTACATGAAGACCAAAGGCAAGGGGCGTGGGTATGTGGAGCGCCAGGAGATAGAGGTAGCCGAGAAGAAGCCTTTGAGCTGGTTCGTATCCGACGACTCGACCGTGAGTTGAGACAGCCTGCCACATACTACCACGTCAAGAACAGCACGGCCAAGGTACAGGTGCATCAAGGGGGCACGCGCTCAGGCAAGACCTATTCCATACTCACCGCCCTCATCGAGCTGTGCCACCGCAACGAGAACAGCGGGGCAGTGATAACCATCGCCCGCAAGACCTTCCCCGCCATCCGTGCGTCGTGCATGCGTGACTTCTTCGAGATACTCGAACGCGAGGACATCTACAACCCCGACCTCCACAACAAGTCCCAAGCCACCTACCTCCTTTTCGGCAACCTCGTAGAGTTCATCTCCGTAGACCAACCGCAGAAGGTGCGGGGTAGGAAGCGCGACATCCTCTTTGTCAACGAGGCCAACGAGCTGGCACTAGAGGACTGGAGGCAACTGATGCTACGAACGACCGGGCGGGCCATCATTGACTACAACCCCTCCGACGAGTTCCATTGGATATACGACCACGTCCTGACACGGGACGACCACGAGTTCTTCCAGACGACCTACAAGGACAACCCCTTCCTAGCAGAGTCAACCGTCCGGGAGATTGAACGCCTGCAAGAAGCCGACCCCGACTATTGGAGGGTGTATGGACTAGGCGAGAGGGGGGTGTCCCGCTCGACCATCCTCACGCATTGGAAGCAGGTGCCCCAAGTACCGGACGGATGGAGGCTCCTAAACCTCGGCCTCGACTTCGGATACACCAACGACCCGACAGCCATCGTCAAGGTCTACACCGACGGCCACGGCTTCTGCCTCGACGAGGTATGCTACGCCACCGGACTCACCAACGCAGCCATAGCGCAAACGCTACGCGACGCAGAGATAGGGAAGGCCATGGTGGTCGCCGACTCAGCCGAGCCCAAGTCGATTGACGAGATACACGGCCACGGCTTCAACGTACACCCTGCCAGGAAGGGTCCGGACTCCGTGCGCTCCGGCATCGACTTCCTCCGGTCGCGTCCCCTGCTCATCACAGAGCGAAGCGTCAACGGGATCAAGGAGCTCCGCAACTACAAGTACAAGGAGGACAAGAACGGACGCCAGCTCAACGAGCCCGTCGATGCGTTCAACCACTTCGTAGACGCCTCCCGCTACGCCGTCACATGGAACCAAACGAACCCGAACTACGGCTCCTACGCCATCGGGTAAACTTCAGGAATTACCTACAAAAGACTCATATAGATATGGAGCTTCGCTTGCCCGCTCAATTCTCAGACCTCAAGCTACGGCACCTCCAAGCCCTAGAGACGGAGACCGACCCTATCCGGCGCCTTGACGCCGTGACAGGCCTCGGTGTCTCCAAGCTACGCGAGATGCCCCATCCCCTCATCCTTGAGGCGGACGCACACCTCGACAGCCTGCTACGGAACGACGTCGCCAACTTCAAGCGGACGTTCGAGCTTAAGGGCACGCGATATGGTTTCATCCCGAACTGGGAGGAGTTCACCGCCGGGGAGTGGATTGACATGGAGGTCTACACGCAGGACTTCTGGAAGACGGCACACAAGGCCATGAGCGTCCTCTACCGACCCATCGACCGTGAGTGGGGCGACGCCTATACCATCGAGAAGTACACAGCCAAGGAGGACGCCGACGTCTTCCTCGAGATGCCCGCGCCCTACGTGGCAGGGGCACTGCTTTTTTTTTGGACTACCGAGCGGAAACTGCTGAACACTACGCGCAAATCTTTGGCGGAGACGGCGTTGAGGGCGATGAGTTTGCTACGAAGTGGGGGTGGTACCCGGCGCTCTACGCCCTGGCGGGGGAAGACGTACTCAAGATGGAACGCGTCACGGCGCTTCCTGCGTCGGCTGTTTTCACGCACCTCGCCTTCCTTCAAGACCTTAACCACAAGCGCAAGCAACAAATGAACACCGTCGCATGATAACCTTCAACAACATCGTCTCGAAGTTCCAAGCCTTCTGCGACGACCACAAGTTCATCCGGACGTTCTCCTACGGCTCCCCTGCCGACGTCGACCTCGACAAGTTCGACCAGTACCCCCTGCTCCATCTCGTGTATACAGGAGGCGACTACAACACCGAGAGGGCCAAGACGTACAACCTTGAATGCTACATCCTCAGCGTGCCCCCCTCAGAGGCCGACAAAACGACCTACCAGAAGGAGAGCATCAGCGACGCGGAGCAGGTAGCGGAGGACATTCTAGCCGACATCCAGAACGGCGGGAACATCTTCAGCTTCGGATACCACTACGACGTAACGGGTGCCAGCGTCACACCGCTAGAGGAGGAGAAGAGCAACGCCCTCGCCGGGTGCCTGCTCGACCTGTCCATCTCGGTCCCGTACAGCTACGACTCATGCAATGCACCACTCGAGGGAGTGGAGCCCGAGGGTAGCACCACGCCATCATTCAAGGCTCGTGGTCTTTTGAGAGTGCGAGAGCTCGACGGCTCGCCCGACGTCCTAAGCGTGGCCACCATGAACGTGCCCAACGGCTCCCTCACCGACGACGGGGACGGGGAGATTACCCTGACCTTTGGAGATACGGGCCCGGTCAACACAGTCGTCGAGACAGTCGTGAATGGAACCGCCGGGACGCTCAACAAGGGCACGCCTGTACACATCACAGGAGAGGACGCCGAAGGGCGCCCGACGGTAATTGTAGCGCGTGCCGATACGCCTGGCGCCATGCCTTGCAACTTCGTGTTGAACGAACAGCTCGATGCAGGCGAGGCGGGCGAAGCCATCCTCATCGGCATGATTGAGAACGTCAACACGTCAAGTTTCAACGCGGGCGACGTCCTCTACGTGAGCGCGACGGGGGGCTACACCACAACAAAGCCCACACACCCCAACCTCATCCAGAACATTGCCGTCGTGTCTCACATCGGCACAAGCAACGGAACAGGCTACGTCTACGGCTCTGGCCGTGCCAACGACGTGCCAGCCATGGCCAAGGGCCACGTGTTCCTCGGTGGTGGTGCCTTGGGTCCAACGGTCGAGAGCGACTGGGGCTTCTCAGCCACCGCACCCGCTGAGAACGACACGTGGGTCTACAACGACACGAGCGACTTGTTCGAGCCGGGCCACCCGATTAGTGACGGTCAGGTCTCCACCTTCCAAACGCTGTCCACCGTCTCGACTGACTACACGACATCCGGAGCGAAGACCCTCTCCTTTGGTAGTATCCTTGGAGGCACCACGACCTTCTCGCAGTCTCTCCGCGCGGGCTTCTCGGCGGGGTGGGATACGGGCGTCCGCGAAATCAAAGCTCTCCCTGTAGCGATTACAAGCACGGTGCAGGTTGCCGTCAGCGTCGAAATCACAGCCCCGACAGGGTGCCTCGCATCGCTTGGCATGCAGAATACCGACGGCTTCTTTACAGCCCCTACCTACACAGGCGCGACCATCATCGGCAACGGCACGACGCAGACCTACACCATCACAAGCACGGCGGGCAGTGTGAACTTCTGGCAACAGGACAACACAGCCCAAGTGCTTCTCAATATTCTCGCCCTACCCTCCGGCACCGTCACCGTGGAGCCACAGTCCTTTACCCTGACCATCACTCACGCATAAACCTATACCATGGAATTCATCGTAGCCAACTGGCCCGAGCTTGTGCTCGCCATCATTACCCTCTTGGGTACCGTCTCCGCCTTGACCGAATCCGAAGACGACGACCGTTGGGTCGACCTCTTGGACCGCATCGTGCAGGCAGTCATCCTCGGACGTAGCAAAGGCCCCAAGAAGTAAATGAAGCTCAAGGACTTTGAGAAGGTACTAGACCGCTTCGCCGACGACGTCAACAACGCAGCGAAGAGGCAACTCGGCTCGCGTAAGATTGGCAAGAACCGCTCGTACGGCGTGGCCTCGCGTAGCCTTCAGAAGTCCTTGTCCTACTCCATCTCAGATGGCAAGGTCCGCTTCGGCAGTCCCAACCGCTCCGCACCCTTCATTCACTGGGGCGTCAACGGGACACGCAAAAACCGGAACGCGCCATTCTCGTATGGCTCTAAGATGCCACCGCCCTCCGCGTTCTACGACCCACGCAACCCCAAGAATGGTTGGATGGCTGTGAAGCCTGTTCGCCTCCGCGACCCGAAGAGTGGGCAGTTCATCAAGCAGACCGAGTCGCGCCTGAAGAGTGCTGCGTTCCTCATCGCACGCTCCATCCAAAGGAAGGGCATCGCGGGCCTCCGCTACTACGTGGTGGCCCTCGAGAGGACCGTACCCAAGTACGTCGAGGAGATGGGGTCCGCCGTGGTTCAAGACATCCTCAAGGCCCTCACCTTCGAAGCCGGAAACATCAAAATCAAATTCAAGTGAGTACGTTCGAACACACTCCAACAGACACCAACGACGGGCCCAAGTTTGCAGGCCAGTATCTAGTCTTCACGGCCTACGAGTCAGGCACAACCCCGGACCGCTTTGTCATCGAGGTCTACGAGAACACCCTCATCGGAACGACGGGCTCGAAGATTGGCGAGTTCTACCTCACACCCAACACAAACGACCGGGTGCAGTTCGACCTCGGCAACGTCATCGAGGGGAGGCTGTCTGCTCCCGTCAACGCGACGGGCGGAGGGGTCATCCACGGCCACGACTTTACGAGCGCCACAAACGCCCTCACGACAACCGACCGCGCCGTCCGCGAGTACGAGCTGAAGCTGTACAACTACACGTCGGGAACGAAGAGCGCCGTACAAGATACCGAGACCATCGGCGTCATGCCTGGCGTCTGTCAGATATCCGACGGCTACCTGTCATTCAAGGAGTCGCCCTACCTCATGGCAAGCTCCACAGCCAAGGCGTTCTTGACGGACCGCGTAGGGGAGGGAGAAGATATAGAGATGTACATGGCCGACGAGGACGAGGGCATCGTAGCCATTGTTCAGCCTGACGAGTTCCTAGCCACCGACAGCGACGTCGACGAGTTCTACTACTCAGTCAGTCAAACGGGAGGCGCCACCGCCGACCAGCTCAACTTCGCAGCGGGTAGCCTCACGGCCAACGACAACTACAAGGTGGCGTGCATCGGCCCGGCTCAAGTGGCCCAACTGTTCGGGGCAAGTTGGAATGGCAACTGGACGAAGATTGACATCGAGATGCGCACCACGACGAACACGATCCGGAGCAAGCACCTTACGATCTACCGCGACTGCCGACCCATCAAGCACGACCCCGTGCAACTGACGTGGGCAAATACCGTTGGGGGGTGGGACTACCTACGCTTCGACGGGCGCGCGCTTAAGACCGTGAACACCGAGGACAAGAGATACCGTAAGACGGTAGGTAGCTATGGCGATGCCGACTTCACATTCAACGCCTACGACCGCCAGGACACCCCATACCACGTCACGGCCCGCGAGAAGTACGCGCTACGCAACCAGTTCTTCACCGCGTCCGAGCGCGACCTCTTGCAATACTGCCTCCGCTCCAAGAACGTCATGTTCCGCGTCGGCACGGGCGACTGGTTGCCATGCACCGTAGACACCAAGAGCTACACTGTACAGCCCGCTGCCTCCAAGCTGTTTGACGTGTCGCTGAACATTGAACTCGCTCAAGACATCCGATGCTAAGACTTACGCTAGAAGGTAACGAGATAGACCTGTACGAGGACGTCAGCGTCAACCTCACGCTCCAGTTCACGGACGTGCAGAATATCAACAGCCCGGCGGGTAGCTTCTCGCAGACGTTTCGCGTCCCTGCTACGCCGAACAACCTCGACTACTTCGGGCCTATCAACGACACCACAGCCGTGGGTGTGTCCAACGTCAAGCAACGCATCCCCGCGCAACTGCTTCGCGACTCCATCCCGCTCATCTCGGGCTTCTGCCAAATCAAAGCCGTCTACCTCCAGAAGGAGAAGTACGCCGACATCGAGCTTGTCTTCTTTGGTGGTGCCGTAGACCTCAAGAGCGCCGTAGGTGACGGGATGCTTTCAGACCTCGACCTGTCCTCACTTGACCACGAACTGAACCGCACCAACCTCGAGAACTCATGGACCGCCTCGACGGGCATCGCTCCGCACATACGTTACGGTCTCGTCGACCGTGGATTCAACTGGAGCCAAGAGGGCAACGACGAAGGCAACCCCCCTTGGCGTAGCGACGAGGGCATCTACCAAAACCAGTTCACGCCGTTCGTCTCGTTGTACTCGCTCCTAGACGCTGTCATGGACGAGGCAGGCTTCACGTGGGAGAGTGACTTCTTTGTCGACCCTACCAGCGCGAGCCCCACGCAGGACATGTACCTGCCGTGCGTCAACGGGAACATCTACCCCGAGGCGGAGGAGAAGCCGTCCAACAACTGCGTCGCCATTAACAGCGCGCAAGTATTCGAGAACAGCGGAGGCACGCAGAGCGGAACCCTACAGCTAAAGGACAACATCCTCGACGCATGGGACGCCGGGGGCAACTTCAACGCCACCACCTACCAGTACACCGCGCCCGTGGCGGGTCGGTACTCCATACGCCTCAAGGCGAGCTTGAGTGGGTACGACTCGACCTACACCACGAGCATCAAAATG
>VTLG01007598.1_pt1 | contig 41342 bp, 56 predicted proteins | sample 4694571 | NCBI WGS metagenome assembly VTLG01 (sample SAMN12604809, study PRJNA352737) | marine metagenome | biome: ENVO:00000447; feature: ENVO:00000209|ENVO:00000569|ENVO:01000036; material: ENVO:00002151; isolation source: viral sequences binned using virsorter ...
AATAGAGCAGAAAGAATGTCTGACAGAATGGCTGAAATAGCTACCAAACATTTTGGTTAAAAAATCTGAGAGGGTATATCGATATGACGAGACGGCAGTTTCCCCATTGGAGTCGCAAAAAATCGCCTAAAAACAAGGTTTATTTTGTTGATTTATAAGGATTTTTTCTAATATATAAGGATAATCTGTCCTTTGTTAATCAAAAGCTACATTTTATTTTTGCTTGTGCGTGAGCTTGGGTCTATTTTTTTTAGATTGTCATTAATCAGATAAAGTTCCCATTATAGAGATAAAGAGCTCAACACTATCTATATAGAGAAGGGACTCACTCCTCACTATTAATCAATAAGTAATAAAAGAAGGACAACAACACAATGAACCACTGGGACAAGCTCGGCTTCTTTATAGATGACAACGCAAGAGCAATAACAATAATTCAATTTATAATTATAATTCTTTTATTATGCTTCCTCTAATTCTTTTTAAATATATCTTTGGTTCATTCTTTATATTATTAGTTTACGCCTCAGCTATGGGCTCGGAGTTATTAAAAGAATATCAATTAATCAATTCAATACTAATAGAAGAATATTTTATAATTGTATTATCATTAATAATTTATGATTTAATAAAAGTAATAATTAAAAGAAGCAGGAACGGCTAACACGCCGCCGCCTGTTTTTTTTTTAAAGAGAACAAAACAAGAACGGCTAAGGTGCGTCAATTCGCACACCCTCAAAAATAAAGGTTTTTAAAAATAATTAATTATTTGTTTGACTCTAAAACTCATTCTGTTACAACGGATATATATTAATTGTTTGCTAGTTTTAATTCTACATAAAAAAAACTAAGAGCCCTGCGAGACGGACAAGCGAAGGCGGTCAGTTCTCATAAGTGTGCGAGTCAGTTCTAGCTCAGGCTAGGGCGAAGGTTGCAGGGAAAGCCCTCTCGGATTGAAGGCGGTTGCTTCGGCAAAGTAGGTCAATCCTCTTGTTTGTTTGTCTTTAGGTATTGCCTAAACTGATGAGCTCTCAGCTAGAGCGAAACAAACAAAACAAGGAGTATATACTATGGCTAGACAAATTAGCAGAGCGGTTCAACGTATTCAACGTGAAGAAAGTCAGCAGAAATTTGCAGACCAAATAGAAACAAATCTATTTTGGGACGATTACAAAAAAGAAACTGACAAACGAAAAAAATTGGACATGTTAGCAAAGGCTGTTAAAAATGGCGTTGTCTATTTTAAATAAAATGATTATTACATTTATATTTTTAATAGCGGTTGGCGTTTTATTTTTAGATACATTAAAAGACTAGAGCGAAACAGGGCGGCTTTGCCCTGTCTTGAGGTTACGCCTCAACTGATGAGCTCAAAGCAATTCAGAAATTAAACAAACAAAACAAGGAGCAACACAAATGAAAACAATACAAATGACGAGCAACAGCTCAGGGCGTCCAGTAGCTAATCAATTTGAATTATATGACGATTTAGGAAATAGATTTTTTCAATCTTATAATTCTATGATTGCTAAAATTTCAAATGTTGGGAAGGTCTTTTTAGACAAAAACTACTGGGACTATTCAACAACTACTGGCAAATATAGAAACGCTTTTTTAGGTGAGAATATCGCCGAGACTAGAAAAAAAATAAAAAGCGGCGAATATATACTGGTTGACCTTAACGCTGAAATGGAAGAGCACCAAGAGCAAGAGCTAAAAACTAAGTTTTTTCAAAAATGGAAGGACGAAGACGAGGCAAAGGCTCAAGCGTTTAGGAATGAGCGTCTGGCTTTAAGAAGACAACTAAACGGCTTCAGAGACTAACAAGAGCGAAACAGGGCGGAGCTTCCGCCTTGTCTCAGGGTTAAGCCCTGACTGACGAGCTCAGAAGACAAACAAAACAAACAGGAGAAAAAACCATTATGAAAAAAACGTATAGAGTAGAAATAGAGGCTTTAGCTTATTATGATGTTGAAGCAAATAGTGAAGCAGAAGCTAAGGAAAAAGTGCCGACCTATTACAGCCGACAATTCGACAATGGAGCTATTTTTTATGAAAGTATAGACCATAAAAAAGCAACAGTTGAGGAGCAATAATTATGATTGATTTTATAATTTATGGAATAGTTGACAATGGCGTTATGATTTTAGGAGCAATGACTGGCTACGAGTTGGAGCGGTACTTGCCTAAAAGGCTTCAAAAAGGTCTTGGAGCGGTAGTTGGTGCAGGACTTGGGAACGCTTGTTCTGATTTCTTGGGCGGTGCTTCAACTGCGTCTTGGGACTTAGCTTTTGGAACAGCTTTCGGCTGTCTCATTGGTTTAGTTTTTATTCCTATTCTTATTTATTTAGGAAAACTTAGAAGACTAACAAAAGAAAACAAATAACAACACTGACGAGCCTTGAAGAGGCGAAACAGGGCGAGAAATCGCCTTGTCTGTTGCACTAGACGGCGACACAAACAAATAAAGTACCCTTATAGATGACTATACGACAATTTTTATTTTTAAGGTGTTTGACTAGACGGCAAACATTTTTAATTCAAATTTACATATAGATGACTAGACGGCAACTTTTATTAATGTGTTTTATGACTAGACGGCAACACAAACAAAACAAAGGAGCAATAATATGTTAGATATATTAAAGTTCGTTGGAGCGGTCATTGGGACAGGTGTTTTCCTATTTAGCCTTTGGGCTATGATTTGGGTGGCGTGTGCAATGAGCGACCAATGTTGGTATAATTACACTGGTCAACTTTGATGAGTAGTAATAACCACCAAGCACGTTATGAGCTTTGGCAATCACCAGAGGTCAGAAGACGTTTTTTATCTGACTCGGAGCGGAGCTTCGATAAGATGATAGCTTCAAAGTTGCAGGGACACTGGCAGTATGGCGAATGTGATTACACCGCCGCAGGTGTCAGTAAATCTGACTTTGAAAAATATCGAGAAATCAGAAAACGTCTGCTTGACCATGAGAGCGGAGTTATGGCTTTTTTATATAGACAAGATAGTAAGTGGAAGGAGCTTTGCGAAAAGTATAAGCTCTCAGACTTACCTTATGACTATAAAGAAGAGCCTAAGCGTGATAACAAAAAAGAGCTTCAGCAGATTATCTTGAAAACCGTTAAAGATAATAAGCTCAAGAAAAAGCCGTTATTGGCTTTTTTACGTTCTAATAATCCTGAGCTTAACGGCTCGGCGATTAATAGACAACTTAACAATCTACTCAAATGTAGAGCTTTAGATATAGACACTAAGTTCAAGACGAAGCGGTACGTTATTATGGGTGCGTACTTTAGCTCACATTACATTAAGTAGAGACTGGGGACGAAGGCGTGAGATTAACACAGACAATCACGCCTTTGTCTTTTTTAAACAAACAAAACAAAGGAGCAACAATGATAAGTTATAACAACGTATCAATTAAAGAAGTAAATACAAAAGAAGGCGAATATAATCACAAAAAGAAAAAGCATGTGAAATTCGCAAAACCTAAAGTTACTAAACGAGAGGTGTGTTTTAGTGAGTGGTCTAGCTTAGAAGAGTTAGCGGCTGATGTAAGACACCATGTAATAAAAAATCCGTATGACGTAATTGAAGTATCATTTACGGCAACAATGGAAGTATAGAACGAAACGCCCTGCAATATGGGCGTCTATGGTTTAATACCATGCTGATGAGTTCAGAAACAAACAAAGGAGCAATTATGAAACTTAGACAAGTGTATGACAAGCAAGACTGGGAAAAGTGTCAGTCTCAAAGAGCGTTGAGTGTCATTAAAATAGTTGGCGACATTGAGCCTAAAAAGATAACAGACAAAGACATAGAAAAAGTTAATATGACGTTAAAAGCTAGAGGCTTGAGCGGAGCAACTATTAACAGGTATCTAGCGTCTTTATCTAAGCTGTTAAAGTATGCTCATAAGCGTTATGACATATTTGGTATGGAGCGTATGCCTTATATCGAATGGCACAAAGAGAGCAAAGGTAGAATAAGGTATCTGACTAAAGAGGAAGAGGCTAAAATGATTAAGCTGTTAAAGGACTCAGAATATTTGAGCCTTTATCTTTTTCTTATGGATACTGGAATGAGGTTGAGCGAAGCACTTTCATTTACTAAAGATGATATTCAAGAGCTTGGCGACAAAACTTATATAACTTTATATGGGACTAAAAATGGAGATACTAGGAGCGTTCCATTAACGGATAGAGCTAAGAAACTGAGCGGAGCAACTTTTCAACATTTAGATTATTGGAAAGCTGAGAACACTTGGAAAAAATTGCGTAAAGATATGGGACTAGCAAAGGATAAACAATTTGTTATTCATGCTTTGCGTCATACTTGTGCGTCAAGATTAGCTCAATCAGGTAAAATTGAGTTGCATATAATAAAACAATTATTAGGTCATAGAAGCTATAATACGACTTTAAGATATAGCCATTTTAAACCTACTAATTTATTAGGAGCGGTGGATATTTTAAACAACATGGAATAAAGTACCCATTATAGATTAACCACAAACATTACATAAGGAGCGTTAATAATGACAAAACTATTAGAGATAATGCCTACTTTCCCTGACCAGAACCAGAATGAAAAAGACATGGCTGAGTTAGGAAAGCAAAGAACCAATAAACGAAGAGTGTCTCACGTTGAGCGTGAGGAAGAGTCAGTGACGAGCTACGGCAAAGTTATGGTCGCCAATACGATTAGACCATTAGCAAACAAGATAAAAGAATACTTAGAACAATGTGCGGAGAAATCTAAAACCGCAGGGCAACCGCCAGTAGCTTTTATGCACCTATCAGGAGTAGACCCTGAAATATCTGCCCTAATCACAGCCAAACATATCATAAATACAATCACACAATACAAGCCACTTACCGCTACTTGTATTAGCTTAGGTGGTAAGATTGAAACTGAGGAGCAACTTAAAAACTTTCAGTATCTAAACCCTGAGCTGTATGAAGTAGTTAAAATGGACTTGGACAAGAGGTCTTGGAACTACGCTTACAAAAGACGTAAGCTAAGAGAGACAGCTAAAAGAGGAGAGGTGGCTTGGGCTGAGTGGACAACACCACAAAAGCTACATGTTGGTATTCGATTAGTTGAGATGATGATTGAAGCGACAGGTCTAATTGAAATTGGAACTGAAACTATTAATCGTAAGAAGACTAAGATTATCAAGCAGACTCAGAAAACTAGAGAGTGGATACAAAATAGGAATAGCTTTAATGAGCTTTTAAATCCTGAGTATCTGCCTTGTGTCATGCCGCCGAAACAATGGACTGGTGTGAGTGGTGGTGGATACTGGACTAAGGAGCTACCTGAGTTAGACCTAGTAAAACAAAGAAACAAAAAGTTTAAGGTTGAGCTTGAAAATTTTAAAATGCCTGAAGTTTATAATGCAGTTAATGTTATGCAGAATACAGCTTTTAAAGTTAATCATTATATACTCGGTGTTATGCAAGAAGCATGGGACAAAGGTTTAGCTTTAGGTGGTATGCCACCAAATGAAAATTTGGATATACCTAACAAGCCACATGACATTGATACGAACAGAGACGCTAGAAGAGAGTGGAAGAAAAAAGCTGTTATAGCTCATACTGAAAATGCTCGTATGTTTTCTAAGCGTTTACTTTATGCAAAGATACTTTGGGAAGCAGAGAAGTTTAAAACATACAAAACAATTTACTTTCCATTGCAATTAGATTTCAGAGGACGAGCTTATTGTGTCCCTGCATTTCTAAACTATCAGAGCATAAGTGGAGCTAAAGCTCTCTTGCAATTCTCTTATGGTAAAGCAATCACTGAAGAGAATAAGGGAGACTTTTGGTTAGCCGTACATGGAGCTAACATGTGGGGTAAAGACAAACAATCATTACAAGACAGAGTTAAGTGGGTTAAAGACAATGAAGAAATGTTGTTTAAATGTGCAGATGACCCATTTACAAATAGACAATGGGAAGAAGCCTCGTCTCCATTCCAAGCGTTAGCTTTTTGTGAGGAGTGGTGGCAGTTTAAACAGCAGGGCTATGGCTTTGTGTCTTCATTGCCAGTATCTATTGACGGCTCTTGTAATGGTCTTCAACTTTATTCTTTAATGTTGAAAGACAAAGAAGCAGGGAAGCTAGTTAATTGTGTGCCTTCAGATACACCGCAAGACATTTATCAATTAGTTGCAGACTCAGTTAATGAGAAACTAAAAGAGCATGTCAAAGAAGGAAGACCGTATGCTGAGGCTTGGTTAAACTATGGAGTTAAACGTAGTACAACAAAGCGTAGCATTATGACTATCTGTTATGGTTCAACTAGATATTCGTGTACTGACTTTGTAGTTGAGGACTTAACTAAACGTAAAGACAAAGGAGAGAAGCACCCATTCGTAGATGATGTGTTTAGACCTGCAAGTTATTTAGCAGGTGTCATTTGGGATAGCATTGGAAACAATTTAAAAAGTGCTAGACTAGGAATGGACTATCTACAAACGATAGCTCGTTTAGTAGCTAAGGAACAACTACCGATACACTGGATAACACCGATAGGATTTCCAGTTTATCAAAGTTATCCTGAAATGAAGTCTAAGAGAGTGAAAGCAATGTTAATGGGAGAAGTTATTAAACCTCGTATTAACACTGAGACTGATAAAACTGATAAGTTAAGAATGAGTAATGGTATTGCTCCTAACGTGGTTCACTCAGTCGACTCAGCCGCAATGATGAAGACTGTAAACATTGCATTTTCAAAAGGAATAAAAAACTTTTGTAATGTGCATGACAGCTTTGGGACAACTGCGGCAGACGTAGAAACTTTAAGTGAAAGTTTGAAAGAAGCATTTATAGAAATCTTTACTAAGCATGATGTCTTAAAAGATTTTAGAGATGATGTCTTTCATCAATTACCTGAGTCTTTACGTTCTAAACTACCTGAAGTACCTGAAAAAGGTGACTTAGACATTGAGCAATTAAAAGATTGTGATTTCTTCTTTGCTTAATAAAACAATAAAGTACCCATAATAGACAGTAAAGGACGAACATGGATATAGAAAAACACTACCAACAATTTGATTATCCCTGCCCTATTGACGTAGCGGCGGCGGCTATTGAGAAGGGTTGGATTATTGAAAGACCAATAGAGGAGAACGAAGATGAAGAACAATAATGTGAAGATAGTGTCACCTGTGGGTGTCAGTCAATACGCTTGGCTAACACAACCAGATACAAGGTTTGATAGTGACGGTCATTATAAGACCAACCTTATTATCAAAGCTGAAGACGCAAAACCTCTTATCAAAAGTATTGATGATGAGATGAAGCAAAGTCTTACTCTTGCTAAAGAGAAGGCTAAGGGAAAAAAAGTTAAGGAAGGAAACCCACCTTATGAAATGGAGACAGATGATGACGGTCAGGAAACTGGCAATGTTATATTTAAGTTCAAAACGAAAGCTCAAATTATTTCTAAGGACGGTAAAGTTATTCCGAACAGAGTAGCTCTCTTTGATAGCAAAGGGAAGCCAATGACAGATGTTAATGTCTGGTCAGGTTCAGAAATGAAATGCTCTGCTGAACTTATTAAATACTACACAGCAATCGCAGGTGCAGGTGTATCGCTAAGACTAAGGGCAGTACAAATTACTAAACTTGTTGAAGGTGGTGCAGGTAATGCCAAAGGATACGGCTTCGCTGAAGAAGACGGATACGAATACGAGGAGAAAGCTGATGTGGTACAGGAAGAGACTGAGAAACAAGAAACTGACTTCTAATCAAGTTGGTTTAGTTCATGGATTTCGGTCTGGTCTTGAAGAACAGATAGCTACAGAGCTAAGAGGTCTGCGTGTGCAGTATGAGTTTGAAGAAACAAAATTAAAGTATGTTAAACCTACTAAGACTCATACTTACACACCAGATTTCTATTTACCAAAACAAAAAATATATATTGAGACTAAGGGATTGTTTACTTCTGCTGATAGGCAAAAGATGAAACTAATAAAAGAACAACACCCTGACACAGATATAAGATTTATATTTAGTAATTCAAAATCAAGAATCAGTAAAAAATCTAAAACTACTTACGCCATGTGGGCTGATAAGTATGGTTTTAAATGGGCTGATAAACATATACCGAAGGAATGGTTAAATGAGTAATGAAAGAGAAGAAACAAGATACATAATAGTACATGCTTCCGATACTCTTCCTTCAGAAAATTTAAACGTAGAAGATATTAAAGCTCAAGACCGTAAAGAAGGTTGGCTGTCTTGTCGTTTCCATAAAGTAATTACCAGAGACGGTGAAGTACAAGACGGAAGAGATATTAAGATAGCAGGAGCTCACATAGAGAATAGCGAAAAAGTTTCAAACACCAACAGTATAGGCATTTGTTTAGTTGGTGGGAAAGATACGAATAACAAGCCTGATTGCAACTACACTTTAAAACAATACATAGCTTTAAAAGAGCTTGTATCTGATTTAAAAAAGGAGTACAAGAAGGCGGTTATCGTAGGTCACAGAGATGTGGCTGACGTCCTGTCTCCACACTTCAACATAAAGGAGTTGTTGAGATAGTTTTGTTTGTACCCTGCCAGTAGAAATACTGGTGGGGTTTTTATTTCCCAAAATATTTTAACAAAAAAATTTAGAGAGATTATGGAAAGTGAATTTTTATATCACACGTCTTGCGAGAACTGCGGTTCTAGTGACGCCAATTCTGTCTATGATGACGGACATGCCTATTGTTTTTCATGCGGCACAACAACGAGAGGAAATGCTTTGACAACAAATGAATTTGTACCAACTAACTCTGACTTTGTTCAAGGTCAGATAACACCACTTACTTCAAGAGGTTTAGACACTGCTACATTACAGAAGTTTAATTATCAAACAGGTAAGCACAATGGTAAGCCAGTACAAATTGCAAACTATTATAATAAAGACAGACAATTAGTTGCACAAAAATTAAGACACGCTGATAAAACATTTCAATGGATAGGTGAAGCCAAAGACTCAGGTTTATTTGGTCAGCATTTATGGCGTGACAAAGGGAAGATGTTGATAATCTGTGAAGGAGAAATTGACGCCCTATCAATTAGTAAAATTAATCAGAATAAATTTCCAGTAGTAAGTATTAAGTCAGGAGCACAAGGTGCTAAGAAAGATATACAGCGAGAGCTTGAATGGATTGAAGGCTTTGAGTCTGTTGTCTTTATGTTTGACCAAGACGAACAAGGTAAAGCAGGTGCATTAGCATGTGCTAAATTACTAACACCTAACAAAGCAAAGATTTGTACTTTACCTATGAAGGACGCTAACGAAATGTTAGTTGCAGGTAAGGTAAAAGAATTAGTAGATTGTATATGGTCTAGTAAATCATACAGACCTGACGGAATAGTATTAGGCTCAGACCTATGGGAAGAAGTAAGAGTAGAAGATGAATATGTAAGTGTTGATTATCCATTTGCATGTATGAATGTTAAGACACATGGTCTTCGTAAAGGTGAACTTGTTACGATAGCCGCAGGGTCAGGTGTAGGTAAGAGTTCTTTCTGCCGACACATAGCATTAGATTTATTAAATAAAGATTTTAAGGTTGGCTACATTGCATTGGAAGAGAGTGTTAAAAGAACTGCTCTTGGTATTATGGGTGTAGCGTTAAAGAAACCATTACACTTAACAAGAGAGGGAATAGATGAGACCAGACTTCAGGAAACATTTAATGCTACTGTTGGCAATGGCGGCTTTTATCTATACAATCACTTTGGCTCTACAGCTAGTGACAATTTAATTTCAAAGATAAGATATTTAGCTAAAGCATGTAACGTAGACTTTGTAGTGCTTGACCATTTACACATGGCGTTATCGTCAGTTGGTGATGAGACTACTAATGATGAAAGAAAATTAATTGACTACACTGTAAGTAAACTAAGAAGTTTAGTTGAAGAGACAGGCATAGGATTAATATTAGTATCACATTTAAGAAGGTCAACGGAAGGTGATAAAGGATTTGAAGACGGTAAGCAGGTGACACTAAGTAGTCTTAGAGGTAGCCAAGCAATCGCTCAGTTATCAGACTTAGTTATATCTATGAGTCGTGATTTAAAATCAGAAAAAAATATTGCTGATATTTATATTCTTAAAAATAGATTTAGTGGAGAGACAGGTAAAGCATGTAGTTTATATTATGATTTAGAAACTGGTTGTCTCTCTGAAGTAAAAGCCGAAGTTCAAGATGACTTTTAGTACGCCAAGACGTGCACTACAATGGACTACAATAGTAATGAGTGCGTTAGCAGACGCAAAAAGAAACCCAGATAAATTTGTAAACATTGAAGTGGCTAAGGAAGAGTCAGCAATGGTAGTTGAACAAGCTCTCATGGCACTAATGGCTCAAGGAGAAATGGCGGCTTTCAGAATAACAGTAGATTTAAAAACACTACATTGAGGAGAAACAGAGTGAAGAAAAAGAAAAAGCTAGAGCTACCTGAGATACCCAACTCGGCTGATTTTTATATGGCGTGGTGGTTGGATATAAATACGGACAGCTCATGGTTGACACCAGAAAAAGCAAAATCAACTAAGCCTACGATATGTTTAACAATGGGTTGGTTAATATCAACTAAAGATAATTGTCATAGACTTGCGGCAGATTATAATTTTAATGATGACGGTACACTTGGTGACATAGGTGGTGTCACTACAATTCCAAACAGAAATATTATTAAATTACAAAAGGTAAAAATATAATGCGATATTGCTTCGACATAGAAACAAATGGATTTCTTGATGAATGTACTACGGTGCATTGTATTGTCTTAAAGAACATAGACACCAACGAAATTTTAAAACCCACTAATGAAGAAGCTATAAAACTTTTAAGTGAAGCAGATTTAATTGCAGGACATAACATTATAAAATTTGATATTCCTGTATTAGAGAAATTATTTGACTTTAAAACTAAAGCTCAAATTTTCGATACAATCGTAGCAACTCGTTTGTTGTTCCCTGATATAAGGGACAGTGACTTTAAACGAAATGACTTCCCTGCGAATTGTATTGGCAGACACAGCTTGAAAGCGTGGGGTTATAGGGTGGGTAATTACAAGGAAGCATTTGATACAGACTGGCAAACATTTAGTTCTGATATGTTAGACTATTGTGTGCAAGATGTAGAAGTCACTCACAGTTTATTTACTATGATTGAGAATAGGGGATACTCTGAACAAGCAATGGAGTTAGAACATGATGTTGCTTCATTAATATTTAGACAAGAACAACATGGCTTTACTTTTGATAAAGAGAAAGCTCAACAATTATATTCTAAATTAAATGCTAGACGTGCAGAGTTAGAAGATGAATTTCAAAAACTATTTAAACCTATTACTACTAAAAGAATATCACCGAAAACTGGTAAACAATTAAAAGATAAAATAACAGTCTTTAATCCTTCTAGTAGATTACACATAGCTGATAGATTAAAAACTAAATACAACTGGCAACCAGATGTATATACTTCAGACGGTAAACCAAAACTAGATGATACCATACTAAGTAAACTAGATTATCCTGAAGCTAAACTCTTAGCTGAACATTTCTTATTAGATAAACGAATAGGACAATTAGCAACTGGTGCTCAGGCATGGTTAAAGAATGAAACTAACGGAAAGATACATGGAACTTGTAATACAAATTCTACTGTCACTGCTAGAGCTTCACATTCACACCCTAACTTAGGACAAGTACCAAGTGTATCTGTTCCTTATGGTAAAGATTGTAGAAGTTTATTTACTGTACCTAAAGGAAAGAAATTAGTTGGTATAGATATTTCAGGACTTGAGATACGCATGTTATGTCATTTTATGTCTAAGTATGATGACGGAGAATATTCTAAAGTTGTGCTTGAAGGTGACATACACACTGAGACACAAAAACTAGCAGGGTTAGAGTCAAGAGATTTAGCAAAAAGATTTTACTACTGCTTTTTATATGGTGGTGGGGTAAAGAAAATTGCTCTTGTCACTGGTAAGAAAGTAAGTGAAGCGTCTAAAATTAAAAAGCGTTTCTTAAATAATTTACCTGCGTTAAATAAATTAATAACGCAAGTACAATCGGCGGCTGAACGTGGATACTTAATAGGTCTTGATAAACGTAAGATAAAAATTAGGTCTGCACATGCCGCACTCAACACACTACTTCAATCAGGCGGTGCTCTTGTTTGTAAACAATGGCTCGTTGAGTTTGATAAAGTAGTTAAGAAAATACCTGACGCCCAACAGGTCGTTTGGGTACATGATGAAATACAAGTCGAGTGTCTTGAGAAAGACGCTGAGACTATTGGACGGTTAGCTGTCGAAGCCATTAAACGTACTGGCGAACACTTCCAATTAAGACTTCCTCTTACAGGGGAATACAAGATAGGAGATAATTGGAGTGAAACACACTAGCAAATGGGACATTGATTTAAAGTTTGGTAAGAGTGGTGAAGACAGAGTGGCTAACTTACTAAATGCAGAACAATCAAAAATAGAAGTTAAGACTGAAAGAGATTGGTGGTACAAGACAGGTAACATAGCAATCGAGATAGAGTGTAGAGGTAAACCAAGTGGATTGTATGCTACTGAAGCAGACTACTGGGTTCATATCTTACACAAAGACGGCAAAGATTATTGTAAATTATTCTTTGACGTTCCAACACTAAAAGAAATAGCTTTCAAATATATAGACAACACTAAGATGATAGGAGATAACTTCGCTTCTAAGTGTATACTTATACCTTTGAAAGAATTGTTTGATGTAAAAGAGAGGGTTAAATTATAATGAAACGTAAACTATTAATAGACGGTGACATTCTTATTTATAAGATTGCTACTATGAATGAAATAGATACACACTGGGGTAATGGTCTATGGACTTTACATTGTGACCAGAATATTTGTGAGTCTCAAATAGATAGTACATTAGATGATTTACTTACAGACCTACAAGCTGATGATTTTGTCATAGCTTTAACTGATAAAGATAACTTCCGTAAAGATGTACTGCCTTCTTATAAAGATAACCGTAAGCAAAAGCGTAAACCTATGGTTCTTAATGCTTTGCGTGAGTATGTTATTAAGAAATACAATGCTGTTATCTACCCTAAGTTAGAAGCAGATGATGTATTAGGTATCTTAGCTACTGTTCCTCATAATGATGAGCGAGTTATTGTATCTATTGATAAAGACCTAAAACAAATACCTTCTTTAATATCTAGGGACGGTAAAACTATAGAGAAAGTCACTAAAAAAGAGGCTGATTACTGGTTCATGGTACAAGCTATGGCAGGTGACAGTGTTGACGGATTTTCAGGAGTACCAAAGGTGGGTGTCAAAACAGCACAGAAGATTTTAGGGGATAATAATGTTCCCTTATTAGACCTATGGAAGAAAGTTTTATCCGCCTATGATAAAGCAGGTTATTCTGAGAAGGAAGCTCTCCAACAAGCGAGAGTTGCACACATACTAACACATAAAGACTACAACAGAAAGACAGGTAAAGTTAAACTATGGCGGATATGATTAAAGAACCACCGCATTATACCCAACATGAGATAGAACCCATTGATTTTATTGTAAAAAATAAACTCGATTTCTGTCAGGGAAATGTGGTTAAATATATATGTAGATATAATCTCAAAGGTGGCATTGATGATTTGTTGAAGGCTAAACAATACATTGATTTTATCATTGATAAAGACAATCCAAAACAACTCAATTTAAAATTAGATGACAAAACACAAGCACCTTCTGATAAGGGCGGAGATAAGCTCACCCCCAAAGGATATTAGATATATAAAAAAGTGGGTAAGAAAATTAGTTCACTTAATTAAAATGAAAATGCTAGGGAAACCTATTGCCTATTACTGTAATAAAGAAGGTAATAGAGGGTTGACCTGTGTGACTGTAATTGAAACGTCACATATAGCATTTCATTGTTGGGACGAAAGAGACCCTGCGTTATTACAACTAGATGTCTACACTTGTTCTGAGTTAGACGAAGAAGTTATCTTCAAACACATGGAAACTTTTAAACCCAAGACAATAAAATATAAATATTACGATAGAGAAAACAATTTTAAATTAATTAAGGAGACATAAATGGACTATGCTAGAGACGAACTACTAACCTATTTTGGTAAGACTACATTAAAAGACAGATACTTATTACCAGAAGAAGGTTCGCCTCAAGACGCATTTATGAGAGCGGCTAAAGCGTTCTCAGATGATGACGCAATGGCTAATCGTATTTATGATTATGCTTCTAAGTTATGGTTCATGTTTGCTACACCTGTTTTAACTAATGCAGGTAGCAAAAGAGGACAACCTATTTCCTGCTTTCTAAATTATGTAGGAGATAGTCGTACAGGTTTAACATCACACTACACAGAGAACGCATGGTTGGCGTCAGTAGGTGGTGGCATTGGTGGCTACTGGGGACATGTTCGCTCAGACGGTACACTAACAAGCGGCGGCAGTCAGAGCTCAGGGTCAATACCTTTTTTACATGTCGTTGACTCAGAAATACTTGCTTTCTCTCAAGGTAAAACTCGAAGAGGAAGCTACGCCGCTTACATGGATTTATCTCACCCAGAGATTATAGAATTTTTAGACATGCGAAAACCTAGTGGTGGAGACGTACATAGAAAATGTCTCAACCTACATCATGGGGTAAACGTGCCTGACAGTTTCATGCAACTGATTGAAAAATGTATTGAAGACCCAACGTATGATGACAGTTGGAATCTAATAGACCCTCACACTAAACAAGTAGTAAGGACTGTTTCTGCTAAAGAGATATGGCAACGTATCTTAGAGAACAGAGTATCTACTGGTGAGCCCTACCTTTGCTTTATTGACACAATCAATAATGCTCTTCCCCAATCACTTAAAGATAAACAATTAAAAGTACACCATTCAAATTTATGTACTGAAATAACACTACCAACTAATGAACAACGTACTGCTGTTTGTTGTTTGTCTAGTGTCAACTTAGAAAAATATGATGAATGGAAAAACAACGATAAATTTATACCTGATTTAATTAGGTTCTTAGATAACACATTACAATCTTTTATTGATAATGCACCAGATGAATTAGCTAAAGCTAAATACAGTGCACACCAAGAAAGAAGTTTAGGTCTAGGAGCAATGGGTTTTCATGCGTACTTACAATCTAAAGGTATTGCGTATGAGTCTGCTTTGGCTAAGGCACAAAACTTAGCAATGTTTAAAAAGATAAAAGAACAAGCAGAAGATGAGTCAAGAAATTTAGCAATGGAGAGAGGTGAAGCTCCTGACATGAAGGGCACAGGTATGCGTAATGCACACTTATTAGCAATCGCACCTAACGCTTCTTCATCAATTATATGTGGGACAACTTCCCCTTCTATAGAACCATACAGAGCTAATGCTTATGTGCAAAAAACAATGTCTGGTTCTTTCCTTGTTAAAAATAAATTCCTTGAAAAACTTTTAGATAGTAAAGGAATGAACAACGAGCAAACTTGGCAGTCTATACTACAAAAGAATGGTTCAGTATTACATTTAGAAGAACTGAATGATTATGAAAAAGATGTATTTAAAACTGCTATTGAAATAAATCAGCAATGGATAATTAATCACGCCGCAGATAGACAACAATATATCTGTCAAGGGCAATCGGTTAATGTGTTCGTACCTGCTGATGTAGATATTAAGGAGCTACATGACATACACATGATAGCTTGGAAACAAAAACTTAAAACACTTTATTACTGTAGGTCAGAAGCTATTAAAAGAGCTGAGTTAGTATCTCTTAAAGTAGAGAGAACTATAATACCTGAGTCAGAGTGTTTAGCATGTGAGGCATAGATGACAGATTCAAGTATATTTGACGACATAGATAAACCAAAGAAAAAGTATTGCACTTGCGGTACAAAAAAGAAACAATACAAATCTTTAGACGGACAGAAGCAATCAGTTTTGTGGACTGTCTATCACACAGTATTAGCAGTTGAACTTGCTATAATTATTTTAATTGAATCTCTTGAACTATGGGATTTTTGTAGGTGGGCTATATGAGTTTATTTAAAGAGCGAGTACATTATAAACCATTTGAATATGAATGGGCTTTTGAGGCTTATGACATGCAACAAAAAATGCACTGGCTTCCAAGTGAAGTTCCATTACATGAAGATGTACGAGACTGGAATAGTAAACTAACTAAGCAAGAAAAAAATCTTATTAATCAAATTTTAAAATTCTTTACACAAGGTGATGTAGATATAGCTCAGGCTTATCTTGATAATTACATACCAAAATTTAAACCACCTGAAATAAGAATGATGTTGTCTGCTATCGCAACCAGTGAAGCAAACCATGCACACAGTTATTCATTACTTAATGATACTATTGGTTTACCTGAAAGTGATTACAAAGCATTTCAAGAATATAAAGAAATGTCTGACAAACATAATTATTTATTTGAAAGTAAAGGTAAAGGAATATCAGGACTAGCTAGAGAGATAGCTTGTTTCTCTGCATTTGGTGAAGGCTTACAACTGTTTGCTTCTTTTGTTATGCTACTTAACTTTCAACGGTTTGGTAAAATGAAAGGTATGTGTCAAATAGTAACGTGGAGTATTAGAGATGAAACTCACCATGTAGAAAACATGATAAAACTATTTCATGCTTTAATAAAAGAGAACCCTAATATTTGGACTGAAAAATTTAAAGCAAGTATCTATCAAGCATGTAGAGATATGGTAGATTTAGAAGATAGATTTATTGATTTAGCTTTTGAAATGGGTGGTATTGAAGGCTTAACACCTGACCAAGTTAAAGAATACATAAGATATATTGCAGACCGAAGACTACTTCAACTAAGTTTAAAACCTAATTATGGTGTAAAACGTAACCCTTTAGGTTGGTTAGACTGGGTATTAAACGGCGTTGAACACGCAAATTTCTTTGAAAACAGAGCAACTGAGTACAACAAAGGTACGCTCAGTGGGTCACTCTGGTAATAAAGTACCCTTTTTAGAAGGAAACAATGGATAACTTAGATGATGTTGTCTTACCTGATAAGGTAGATGACTTAATAACTTTGCTAAACAAAGTATATCCTGAAAAATCACCTGAACTTTCAGATGATACTAAAACAATATACTTCAAAGCAGGACAACGTGATGTTGTCAAATTTATAAATACATTAAAGGAAAGGCAAAACGAAAATGTGCTTAGGAACAAGTAAACCAGTTACATACACACCAAGAGATGAATCTCAAGACTATGTAGCAGGAAATATTAATGACCCTAAAGACAATCCTTTTGATAATCCTGAACCTTCTGACATTAATGTAGGTGGTGACAAGCCTAAGAAAAAAGTGAAAGATGAATACAATCAGGGTGGGGTCGAAGGCTCAAACTCTGGTTTAAATATAGCATAACAAAGGAGAATAAATATGTGTGGTGGTGGTTCAAGACCTGCTCCAACTCCCCCTGCTCCAAATCCAGTTGTGAACGCTTCACCTATTGGTGAACAATTAGTTCCAACTTTGGAAACAGCAGATGAGTTAGCAGATAAAAAGAAAAAAATCAAGAAAGCTAAAGCGGCAGGAACAACAAGTGTTCAAACGTCAGGCTTAAACATTGGTTCTAACACAACAAGTTCAGGCGTTAATACACCGTAATGGAAATTATTAATGAAGTAGTAACAAGACAAAATACCGCTAAAGAAAGATACGAAACTTTAAAAGCGGATAGACAGCAGTTCTTAGATAGAGCAAGAGAATGTTCTGAATTAACTATTCCGTCTCTTATTCCTGACGAAGGACACAATTCTACTTCTGAACTATATAGCCCATTCCAATCAGTAGGAGCTAGGGGTGTCAACAATTTAGCTTCTAAACTTTTACTTCTATTACTCCCCCCAAACTCTCCCTTCTTTAGACTACAAGTTAGTGGTGACGCTAAAAAAGAAATGGAGCAACAACCTGATATTAAAACACAAGTTGAAAAATCTTTATCTGATATTGAAAGAGAAGTTTCAAATAAGATAGAAGAGTTGGCTTTAAGAACAAGTGTATTTGAGGCTTTAAAACATTTAATCGTGGGTGGTAATGTACTAACGTATTTACCTAAAGATGATACAATGAGAGTTTATCCTTTGTCTCAGTTTGTATGTCGAAGAGACCCACAAGGTACATTAATAGAAATAGTGATTAAAGAAAGTATTGCACACACAGCTCTTGATGAAGATATTAAAGAGCAAATGAAAATTAATGGTGATTATAAAGATGACGAGAATTGTGATATTTATACTCACATATACAAATTAGACACAAAGAAATTTTATGTATGCCAAGAAGTAAAAGGAATTAAAATACCTTCTACTATTGGAACTATTATGGCTGACGCTATGCCATACCAAGCATTAAGAATGGTAAGGATTGATTCAGAAAATTACGGAAGAAGTTTTGTTGAGGAATTTATTGGCGACCTCAAGAGCTTAGAAGGATTATCTCAATCACTTGTTGAAAGTGCGGCGGCTTCTAGTAAAGTTGTATTTATGGTTAAACCAAATGCAGTGACTAGAAAAAGAGATTTAGCAAACACAAGAAACGGTGACATAATTACAGGTTCAGAAGGTGATGTTGCTGTGTTACAAGCTAACAAACAATATGATTTACAAGTAGTACAACAATCAATTCAAAAATTAGAAGAGCGTATGTCTTACGCTTTCTTATTACATACTGCAATTCAAAGAGACGCAGAAAGAGTTACAGCTCAAGAAATACGATACATGGCTGAACAATTAGAAACGTCTATGGGTGGTGTGTATTCTTTATTGTCTCAAGAATTACAATTACCTCTTGTTAGAGTGTTAATGAAACGAATGAGTCAAACAAAAGAAATTCCTTCTTTACCTAAAGGTAGTATTAAACCTACTATTATAACTGGTATTGAAGCTCTTGGTAGAGGTAATGACTTACAAAAACTAAGAGAATTTGTGGCAGAGATAGGACAACTCGCACAAATAAATCCACAAGTAGTACAAGCTCTAAACCCTAATGACTTATTAACTAGGTTAGCTACAGGTTTAGGAATTGATACAGAAGGATTAATTAAATCGCCTCAACAATTACAGGCGGAACAAGAAGCGGCAATGCAACAACAGCAAATGCAACAAGTTATGGATACTGCTCAAGACGTTGCTCCGCAAATCGCAAATAATATGACTAAGGAAATGTAACAATGGTAGAACAAGTCGAAATAAAAAGTGAAGAAACTACTAGCGATAAGCCAGTAGAGCAAACGCAAGTAGAAACACCAAGACCAGAAGGGTTGCCTGAAAAATTTAAGTCTGTAGAAGACATGGCAAAATCATATTCTGAATTGGAAAGTAAATTAGGAGCTCAGGATAAATCATTCGAGAACGAAACATCTCAACCAGAACCTAAGAAAGAATCTAAACCTGAAGGTGATTTAGAAATAGCAGAGAAAGCTGTTTCAGACGCAGGTTTAAATATGGAAACATTACAAAGTGAATACAATGAAAAGGGACAATTAGATGATAAATCTTATGAGTCACTTGAAAAAGCAGGTATTCCTAAATCATACGTTGACGCTTTTATCAACGGACAAGCGGCACTAGCTAAACAACAAGGTGAAGAAGTTAAAGCAGTTGTTGGTGGTGAAGAAGCATACGGTAAGATTGCTTCGTGGGCGGCTGAGAACATGACTGAAGGTGAAAAGAAAGCCTACAATGATACTGTTAATAGTAAAGATGTAGAGTCTATTAAACTTGCAGTCGCAGGATTAAAAGCAAAATATGACATGGCAAATGGAAGTGAACCAAATTTAGTACAAGGTAAAGCAACGCCTACAAGTGGTGGTTCGTATGAGTCTTGGGCTCAAGTTACAGAAGCTATGGCAGACCCACGATATGCAAAAGATATAGCATATCAAAATGCTGTTAAAGCTAAGATTGCAAACAGTAAATTATAAGGAGAACAAATGCTATTACACGCATTGAAAAAATCCTATGAAGCAGACGTTGCGGAACACTCTGCTGTCATAGATATATACTTACAGAAACCTGTAGGTATTGGTGACCATGATAAGTTACTTGAAGTTGTTAAAGACAGATTCAATAAACTTACATGTGCTAAACATTCATTAGATGAATTGGAGAAAATAATAAATGTCAAAGAAGAAACCAAAGGCAAAGCCGAAGGCGAAGCCAAAACCAAAAACAAAACCTAAGAAGGGATATTAATATGCCTAAAAAAGGTTTATACGCAAACATTCATGCGAAGCGTCAGAGAATTAAATCTGGCAGTGGTGAACGTATGAGAAAAGCAGGGAGCAAAGGAGCTCCAACTGCCGCTAATTTTAAAAGAGCGGCTAAGACAGCAAAGAAAAAATAATAAAGTAGTTGTGCACTCTTATTGAGGGCAACTGCCTAATCACATAGGAAACATAGCTTGACCTACTGCGGTAGACAATCCTGTTTATAGTGACTGAAAGTGTAAGGGCTTTTATTAACAACGCTATACAAGGAGAAAAACTATGGCTAATGCAACAGGTGCACAAATAGGTCAGGTTAATGCTTCAGGTACAGAAGACGCATTGTTTCTGAAAGTTTTTGCAGGAGAAGTTCTTACTTCTTTTGACAGAGCTTCAGTAACTCAAGGTGCTGAAATGGTTAGAACTATTAGTTCTGGTAAATCAGCTTCTTTCCCAGTTATGGGAAGAATTGGTGCGGCTTATCATAGTATCGGTGCAGAAATCACTGGCTCTGATGTGAACCACAATGAAAAGGTAATTACTATTAATGACCTTTTACTTTCTAGTGCGTTTCTAGCTTCTATCGAAGAAGCAAAAAATCACTGGGACGTGAGAAGTGCGTACAGCACAGAAATAGGAAGAGCACTTGCTTTCCAAAAAGACAAGCACGTTCTTCAAACAATCGGTCAAGCGTCACAAGCGTCTGCTAACGTATCTGATTCAGGATATGGTGCAGGTACAACTTTGACTAACACAGGTATTGCTTCAGCAACAGCTTCAACTGCGGCTAATGCAATGATTGATGAGTTATTCGAAGCGGCTCAAGCTCTTGACGCAAACTATGTTCCTAAAGAAGGTAGAAAAGCCTTCATAAGACTAGAGGAATATTACAAACTAGCTAACGCTACTAATGCAGTTAATGTTGACTTCAGTGGTGGTGCAAACGGCGGCGTAAAAGACGGCAAAGTATTGAAAATTGCAGGTATTGAATTAGTACCTACACCTCACTTTGTTGCTTCTGACTTATCTTCATCTACAGCAGTAGACGCAGGTAAGACTGCTACTGGTGCATACCCACAAAGAGTGAACTTAGCTAACTATGTATGTTTAGTATCACACCCTTCAGCAGTTGGAACTGTTAAGTTAATGGATTTAGCGACTGAAATGGACTACGATATTAGACGTCAAGGAACGCTAATGGTAGCTAAATACGCTATGGGTCATGGAGTTCTAAGACCTGAAGCGGCTGTAGGAATTAAAGAAGCGTAATACTTTACGTTACTTTATACTTATAAGGAGTAGGGGACGAGGGAGACTAAATCCCCTACTTTAATTTTTAAAAAAGGAAAAGCATGACAACTCAGATAACACCCACAACGGAACTACAAGCTGTCAACACAATGCTTTCCGTTATCGGCGAAGCTCCTGTGAACTCAATTACAGGTACAACAAGTGTTGACGTATCAGTCGCTAAAAATATTTTAGACGAAACTTCTATGTCAATACAAAGTGCAGGACACAACTTTAATCGTCACATAGAATTTACAGTGTCACTCGACTCAAACAACAAAATCCCCCTACCGACAAACTGCGTTCAAGCAGATGACCACCAACGTCAATATAACTACACAATCAGAGACGGTTATCTATACAACCTAGAAAAACACACAGATGTTTTTGAATCTGCTCCAAAATTAGATGTAGTATTAATCCAACAATATGAACATTTACCAGAATACGCTAGACGATACATTGCTATGAAAGCGGCAAGAAGGTTTGCGGCTAGATTTATTGGGGACAAAGAAATTACACAATTAATTGGTCAAGATGAACAAGAATCATTAGTTGCTTTTGAACAAGCAGACACAAGAGAATCAGATTTAAACATATTAGAAGGCGACCAAAATACTTTTTCAATCATTAATAGACCACACAGAAGGACTTACTAATGGCTGTAGTTTCGCAGAGTATTCCTAACTTTATAAATGGGATAAGTCAGCAGACACCCACACAGAGAGGAATTAATCAAGGCTCTGACCAAATTAATTTACAAAACAATATAGTAGACGGTTTAAGTAAAAGACCGCCGCTTGAGTATATCGCTACAGTAGATAGTACAAATGTATATCCTAATAAAACAAAAATATGGAGTATACAAAGAGATGAAGCAAACCAATATATAGTTGCTTTTTATAATGGTGGTATCAAAGTTTATGATTTAAACGGTGTTGAAAAAACAGTTACTATACAAAGTGGTGCAAGTTATTTAACTACAACAAATCCAAGAGACGATTTTAAATTAGTTAATATTGCAGATTATACTTTTGTTGCTAACAAATCTATTACACCAACGGCTGACACAAATAAGTCTGCGGCAAAACAAGAAGAATTTTTAATATATGTAAAAGCTACAAACTACGGTAGAGAATATACAGTAACTTTAAATCACCCTACTTGGAGTTATCCAATTAAAGTTATATTTCAAATGCCGTCAGGTAATGACGCAACAACTGATAGTGGATTTAGAGACTCAGATAAAATTAAAGACATTTTATTGTATGGTACTTCTAGTACACACTGGAATAGTTCAGCGTCACAAATAGGATTTAAAACTGTTCGAACAGATACTAATGCTACATTATCTACTTCACAAGGATTAGCAAACTATTCTGGTATAACTGGTAAGTTTGCATTTAACAGTTATGATAACGTAATTTATGGATACCCAACAGATAACAATTCAGGTTATTCTGTTAGTACGTCAGACGGTGCAGGTAGTACAGCAATGTATCATGTAAGAGATACAATACAAGATTTTAGTAAGTTACCTTATTATGCAAAACCAGATATGATAATAAAAGTTACAGGTGAAGAAGGTGATACACTTTCTGATTATTTTGTAAAATATGCAGGTGGTGGTGTTTGGTCTGAAACTCTTGCACCTGATACAAGTTTAGGTGCTACAAACAGTACAATGCCTCATGCTTTAATTAATAATAACAATGGTACATTTACATTTAAAGAATTAGATTGGGTTGATAGAACATGTGGTGATACGGACACAAATCCTGACCCTACATTTTTAGGAAAGACAATTCAAAATTTAACATTTTATAAAAACAGATTAGGAATATTATCAGGTGAAAATTTAATTTTATCTGAAAACGCAGGGTTCTTCAATTTCTTTGCTACAACAGTAACACAAGTATTAGATACAGACCCTATTGATATTGCTTCTTCAGGTACACAAGTTAATACATTGAAAAATTCTGTATCATTTAATGAAACATTATTACTATTTTCTGATACAGCACAATACAAACTTGACCATGCAGGAGATACAATAAGCCCAACAACAGCTATACTTAATGAAGTATCTAGTTTTGAGCATGAAGATAGAGTAACACCTGTAGCGGCAGGACGTTTTGCATATTTCTGTCAGTCAAGAAACAACAACACAGCAGTGAGAGAATATTATGCTGATGATGATACATTAACAAATGACGGTTTAGATATAACAGTTTCAGTACAAAATTTAATACCAACAAACCCATATCAAATTATTAGTAATACGATTGAAGACTCACTAATATTTTTATGTTCAGATACGGCAGATACACAAAGTGCACCGTATACAACTGGTACAGCAGTAGCACCAACTAATGCTGATACTATGTATTTTTATAAATACTTCTTTGATAGAGGTGAAAAAGTACAAACAGCTTGGTCTAAATGGGAATTTAATGGAGTTAAAATACTAGGTGGATTATCAGTAGACAGTTACATTTATTTAATTGCTGTTGAAGATACAGATACAAAATTATTTAGAATAGATTTAAGAAATTTAAAAGACCCAACATTAGGATTTGGAGTCTATGTTGACTTAAAGAAAACAGTAACAGGGAGTTATGACAGTGCAACCAATTTAACAACTTTAACAGCACCTTATGGTGCAAAAACTGGTTTGATAGCCGTTGATAATACTAACGGCACAAACTACACATTAACAAATACAAGTGGTGGTACTTATACTTTAGTAGGCAATCACACTAATTTAACAATCGGTGTGCCTTATGAATCTAAGTATGTACTAAGCCCTCAATATATAAGAGAAGATACTGGTAAAGGTTTAATTGCAGTAACTTCAGGAAGATACCAAATTAGAAACATATCTTTTGATTATGAAAATTCTGGTTATTTCCAAATTGAAGTAACACCACAAAATAGAAATACGAATACAACATTTATGACAGGGTATGTCATTGGATTTACAGGAGCACCTAACCAAGTACCTCTTGCAACAGGTACATTAAGAGTTCCTATTCAATGTAGAAATACCGATTTTACTTGTGAGATTAAAAGCTCATCACACTTACCTATGTATTTAGCAAGTGCAGAAGTAGAAGGTTACTATCATAGACGTTCTCGAAGAATGTAATATGGAAAAAGAAAAATACGTTAGACCTGCAATTTTAAAAGACGCATTGGAGTTAGCTCCTAATATGCGTAAAGATGACAGAGCAGAGATAATGGCGTCAGATAATATGTCACCATTACAAGCTCTTGTTGTTCCGTTTACAATTAAAGGTGCAAGGATATATTCAATAATTGGTACTAAAGAAGAAGGTGTCATAGGTATGTTTGGTTCAACACCAAGCAGTGAACCTGACTTTGGTATCGCTTGGCTTTTGTCTAGTGATAAATTAGCAAAAAATCACGCTAGACAATTTTTAAAAGAATGTCCCTATTGGGTCGCTCAAATGGGTGAAGGTTATAAACACCTATATAACTTTGTAGATAAAAGAAACTGGGTAGCTTTAAAATGGTTACAGCTACTTGGGTTTACTGCAAGAGAAGAGTTCCCTACTTATGGACACAAACAAATACCATTTTTATTAATGATGAAGGAGTTAGAATGTGCGGTGTAAATGAAGCAATGGCGGCTTTTAAAATAGTCGGAGCTGTCGCTAGTCACCGAGAGAAAAAACAAGCGGCGGCTAATAAAGCATACGCAGATTACAAAACTCAAAGACATGCTGACGCCGCATACTTAAATGATTTATCTAAAATAGAAACAGAACGTGGTAGAGCAAAAAGAGAAGAACAAGTTAAAGCATTTAAAAATAAAATGGATAGAAAAAAAGCACAAGCTAACGCTTTAAATTTAGGATTTGGTAATGGTGTCAGAGTTGTTCAAGACATAGGAACAGTGGCAGATTTTGAATACAATCAAATTAAAGAAGATTTTATGGGAGATATGTTAGCTCTTAACAATCAACGAAGTGACGCTTACGCAAACTTACAACGTACATATAACAACATTACACCAACTTATGAACCTAGCTTTATGAGTCTTGCATTAGACATAGGTGGTGCAGGTGCAGATTATATGAGTAAACCTTCTAATGACAGGCGTTTCTTTAAAACATACGGAAATCAAGGTACAGCATAATGGCAAATCAATATAAATCAAAAGTAACAAATAAATACATGGGCTCTACATTTGCAGGGCAGGTGCGATATTCTAAAGAAACACCTTTATCTGATATTGTAAATGCTATTAATAGAAATACAGGTAAATTTGAAAACTTTGCTAATAAATATATAGACGGTAAAAAAGAAGTAGCTGATAAATATTTGTCTGGTTATTATGCAACAGGTGGCACACCTGAAAAATTAAATGAAGAAATTTTAAATGGTCAGCACCCTGAATTGCAAAACATGTATGCGGAGTCAGCTATTGACGGACACAATGGTAGATTTGTTGCAACAGAAATTGCAAAACAAATAGAATTACAAGGAGACAGTTACAATCATTTAGAGCAATCGTGGGAAGAGTGGGTTGCACAATTAAAAGATAGTAATGGAACAACTTTAATGCCTTCTATGGAAGGAAAATCTAGTGCTTTTGCGAATGGCTTTGCTTTAACATTTGGTGAATACAGAGCACAATCATTATTAAAAGACGCTGAAAATAGAGCAGATTATTGGAATGAAAAGAAAATGACTAATGCAGTTCAATGGTTAGACGGTCAACAAGTTATATTTGGTAAAGACGGCGAAACATATTGGGCTAATTTACAATCATTAAATACAAGATTACCTGATACAGACGGCACAGGAAAACAATTTTATTTTACTAATGAAGAAATGAATGATGTTGCATTAAGACACGCAAATTACATTTATACAACAGCAACAACTGACGCAGATTTAGAAAGAGCTATAACTATTTTAACGTCTGACAGAGGTGTAGGCTCAGGTGGAAATAATCTTGGAAGTTTAATAGATACTAAAAGAGAAGATGTAGCGGCATTAGTAGAACAAATTAATCAAAAGAAAGTTAGACTTAAAAATCAAAATAGAGCTGATTTAGAATATGAAGAAAAAACAAAAACTAAAGATTTATTTATTGAAGGATTTAAAACAGAAAATAAATCTTTTGAAAAACAAGAAGAAATTTACAATAAATTGTTAGCTATCAATCCTGCGGCGGCAATGCAATTTATGAATTTAAAAGATAAATCAAGATTTGTAATGACTGACCCTACTAAAATTGACCAGTTTACTGTGGAAGTAATTAGTGGTGTTTACAAAGAACCAGAAGATGTGATTAAAGCAATGGTTGAAAAAGGTATTCCAACTGACAAAGCGTCTACAATGTTATCGTTTTGGGCTACTTGGAGCTCTAATGACGAAAGAGGTATGAAACCTATTCACCAAACTAACTCTACTTATGTTGAACAAATGAGTTCTATTGACGCTTCGATTAAAGGATTGTTTACAACAACAAATAATATGGGAGCTTCTATCTTAAAAGAAACAGCATATCCTGTTTTAAGAAAAGTTAAAAATTACATGATAACTGAAATTAATACGTTTGAAACAGAGTATTTTAAAACACATGGTAAAGAACCTTCTGAAGAAGAAAGACGTGAGCACATGATGAAAATAGGTGCGTACTTAGAGAAAACTTACGGTAAAGGAAATGAAGTAGATTCTGAAAACTTAATTCCTATGACTAACGTAGAAAAACAAAATAAAGAAAATGAGAAAAAGAAAGAAGCAATAGACGCAAAAGCTGAAGAACTTTCAACAACAGTTACAAGTAATTTAGAAAACATGGAAATTGATATACCAACAGTAGATAAAAATAATTGGTATAATCCTAAAGAATGGATAATTGATGACGAAAAGAAATCTAATGTAAAACGAAACATTTATATTCGAGATAACATACAAAAGGCTTTAGGTGATATTGAAATTAATGAAGAATTTATAAAAGAAATGCAAAATAATTTTGACGCTTACTTACCTATATTAGACCAATTAGTTGAAGCCTTTGGATTTAGAAATAGAACAGAATTAATGGACGTTATGGCAAATATAGCTAACAATGTAGGTTTTGAATAATGGCAAAATTTAATTGGGAAACTGGTAAATATGAAGATACAAGCACTGGTGCTGTTACAGCGATAACTGTAAATGGTGAATTAAAATCACCAGACACCGAAGCTCTAGCTCTTGATGAATTACAAACAGAAAAATTTTATAATACATTAAAATCATATTATTCTTATAGAGAGTCAGATGACAAATTTAATAGTATGTCTCATGCTGATTTGTTAGATTATTTTTATAATGATAGAACATGGCGTAATAACCAAACTGTTTCTATGAGCATGGATTTAACAAATGTAATGACAGAAAATGACCCTAAACGTCTTGAAGAATTTGCTTACATAAACGAAACATATAAAGCATTACCTAACTGGTGGAATGACCCTAATAGAAGTTTTGGTGGTTGGTTAGCAGACATGGGTGGTGCTATGGTACTAGACCCAGTAAACGTCATTGGTTTTGGTATTGGTGGTCAAGCGGCAAAACAAGCATATAAACAAGCATTAAAAGAAGCACTTAAAGGTAAAGTAGCAAAAGAAATTAATGAAAGATTATTAAAAGAAGTACAAAAAACAGCACAAAAAGAAGCATTAAAAGGTGCGGTAAAAAGAGGTGCTATTTATGAAGGAATGATAGGTGGTGGTATTGCAGGTGTGCATGACGCTATGCTTCAACAGACTGCTATTACTTCTAATGTTCAAGGTGAATTTGATTTAAAAAGAATGGCATTGTCTTCTGCTTATGGTTTTGGATTTGGTTCAATATTTGGTGGAGCTTTTTCTTATGGTGGTTTTAAATGGGCTAATAGAGGTGCAAAAAATACAGCCGTTAGACAATTAGAAGATTTACATAACTATGGTAGAAGTGATATTACAGGAAAAAGATTATTTACAGATTTAGCAGATAAAAAGAAAAGACCTCAGCTTTACAAAAATCTAACAGAAAAACAAAAAGATGAAATAGAATTTAAAAATAAATTACAAGGTGAAACAACAGCAGAAAGAATTAAGAATTTAAGAAAAACTGCTGAATATGAATTTACGTCTAAGGATAAACCACCAAAAAGAAAATTTAATTACACTAGAATAAAAGACGGTAGTTTTGGTGTTAAAAAATATTTACTTAATGCTGAACAAGATATTGCAGAACAATTAGATTCAGGGAATATTACATTTAAAGAAATTGAAGAACTTGCAGATAGACATGGTTTAGACCCAAAAAAGCTCTTTAAAGAAATGAAAGAGTTTACAGGAAAAGGTAAAGGTTCTTTAGCCGCTCAATTATTAGCTCTTGATAGAATGATGTTGAAGAATATGGACGACACATTAAAATTAGCAAATGAATTAGAAAGAGTTAATATTACGCAAAAAGAAAAAGTAGAAATTTTAACAGAATTGGCAGAGCGTGAAGCTCTTAACAATGAAATTGTGGTGTTATCAAAACAAGCAACCGAACAAGTTGCTGTAGCATTAGCGTCTAAACGAATTGAACGAAGTGCTCTTAGAGCTAAAGAATTAAAATTTAATCCTGAAGACCCTAAAATGAAAGCATTAAAAATTGCGGATTCAGAAGAATATTGGAAAGCAGTTAATAAACTTACAACTGATGACCAAGTTATTATGGCTCTTCAAAATGTTAGAAAAGTAAACAAATGGGATTTAGCGTCAGAATATGTAAACAATAATTTATTGTCTTCTCCTGATACACACATTCTTAATATTATTTCAGGTCTTACACAAATCTACTGGAAACCTGCTGTTATGGTTCTTAGAGGTGCAAACATGTTACCTAAAGATAAAGCAAGAGGTTGGGAAATTATGAGAGAAGGATTCCAAACTTTTACTTTTTCACATTTATATACACTACACGCTTTGCATGGTTTTTACAGAGGTTTTAGAATGGGACGTGCTGTTTTAGACCCACAACAAATGAAGCATGATAGTAATATTAGGCAAGGACAGCTACAAAGGTGGATAAATGAAATGGGAGATTTATGGGTAGAACAACCATTTGGCATGGTTGGTAAAGGTATAAATCGAGCTGTCATTAGACCTACTTCAGCAATCGTAACAGCTCCTATGAGAGTATTGTCAGCAGGTGATGAGTTCTTAAAAACAATGACGTTTAAAGCTAGAGCAGGTGCAATGGTAAATTCTCGAATTATGAGAGAACAACCTGAACTAACAGCATTAGGTGGTTTACTTCCAAGTTGGCAAAATAAAAGAGCATATAAAGCTAGATATAATGAATTAATGAAAACCTACCAAGAGACTGACGGTAGAGCTATTAGTACAAAAGATATAAAAACTGCAACTGAAGCAGACAGACTTAGAATTAATGACCCTTTAGAATATGCAAGGGAATCAACATATACGCAATCAGCACACTCAGTTAATCCATTAACAGGTAAAAAAGAAGGTGGGATTACTGGTGAAATTTTAGCATGGACAGCAAGACACAGGTGGTCAAGAGCATTTGGTTTACACTTTATAAATACACCGTCTAACTTATTACGTTGGACTTTTCAACACATGCCTTCTATTCCATTCTTGCGATTTACAGGTAAATATCAATTACAAATGCGTCAGATGTTAGCTAAAGACCCTAAAACAGGAAAATATTTAAACAACGAAATGGCGGCAGAAGCAAACGCAAGAATACAAATGGGGTGGTTATTGTGGACTTCAGCTTTCTTAGCGGCGGCTAATGGAAAATTTACTGGTGGTGGTTCAAGAGATTGGAAACAAAATAGAGAAAGAGAAGCTACAACTGGGTGGCAACCTTATTCTATGAGGCAGGAAGATGATAACGGTAATGTTAGATATGTTTCTCTTAATAGGCTAGACCCAATATTTTTACCTTTCTTTGTAGCGGCAGATATAATGGAAGGTATAAATGATTTCTTAGAAACAAATGAAGATTTACCTGAAGAAGTAGAAAATAAATATACTGAATTAGCTATGGTAACAATGATGTCATTAACTAGAAATTTAACTTCTAAATTTTATACAAAAAACATTTTAGAAACTGCGGAAGCATTTTTAGGTGACGGTTTAATGTATCACAGAGACCCTGAAAGAGTTTCAGGAAGATTCTTTGCTAGAGGTTTTAGTAAAATAGTTCCACTATCAAGTGGTATTCGTTACAAAAATAGAATTACAGACGGTTTTGAAAGAGATACTTGGGATTTTGCAGACCAAATAAGAACAATTAATCCTTTTGCAGATATGGATAGAACTATGCCAAAAAGAAATATGCTTGGTGAAGTTATTAATAGAAAGCAAGGTTGGTTATTTGGATTAGGTGGAGAAAGCGGATTATGGTCTACACCGTTTGCTATGACTGAATGGAAAACAAGTGCTATTGCAAATTTTATGAAAGATAGAGAATTTGAATATAGAGCTCCGTCTAAAATGGATAAACATACAAATGTTAATTTAAGAGAAATTAGAAATTCTGAAGGACAAACTGCTTATGATAGGTGGTTAGAACTTAAAGGCACTATGACTATTAAGTATAAAGGTAAAGAGTATAATCTTAAACAGTTCATAGAAATGCAAATAGAAGACCCAAGAAGCAAAATGTATAGACTTCCAACAGGGGTAGTTGCAGGAGATGACGCTAGGCAAAAACATATACTTTCAATAGTAGACGCTTTTGAAAACATGGCTTACGCTCAGATGTGGAAAGAATTTCCTGTATTGGAAAAAAAGCTAAAAATTAGAAATTTATTCCAAATTGAAAAATACAAGGAAGCCTCAGATAATTACTTCAAAAGTCTTAAATAAATAAAGTACCCCTTTTAGAAGAGATAAATAACACAAAGGTTTAACAATATGGCAAATAGTTTTGTAAGGTATACTGGTGACGGTAATACGTCAGCCTATTCGATACCATTTTCGTATCGAAGTACAGCAGACCTTGTAGTAACTCTTGCAGGTTCAGCTACTACCGCTTACACTTTAAATGCGGCAGGGACAACGCTGACATTTAATAGCCCACCTGCTTCGGCGGCGGCTATTGAAATTAGAAGAAAAACATCTCAAGGAACTAAACTTGTTGATTATGCGTCAGGTTCAGTATTAACAGAATCAGATTTAGACACAGACTCAGACCAAGCGTTCTTTATGGGACAAGAGGCGATTGATGACGCCAATGACGTTATTAAAGTTTCTAATACAAACTTTCAATTTGACGTACAAAATAAAAGATTAATTAATGTTGCTGACCCTGTAGATAATCAGGACGCCGCAACAAAAAATTATATTGAAAACACTTGGTTATCAAGTTCAGATAAAGCTACTCTTAACAATGTTAATAGCAACATAGCGGCAATTAATACTGTTAATAGTAACATATCAGCAATAACTACAGCTAATTCAAACGAAACAAACATTAATACAGTAGCTACAAATATTACTTCAGTTAATACTGTTGCGGCAGATATTACAAAAGTTATTGCAGTAGCAAATGATTTAGCAGAAGCAGTTTCAGAAGTAGAAACTGTAGCAGACGATTTAAACGAAGCAACTTCAGAGATTGATACAGTAGCAACTAACATTGCTAATGTTAATACAGTTGGAAATGATATAGCTAATGTAAATACTGTAGCAGGAATTTCAGCTAACGTCACAACAGTTGCAGGAATATCAGCAAATGTAACTACAGTTGCTACAAACAATGCTAATGTAACATCAGTAGCAAACAATGCTACAAACATTAATACAGTCGCTACAAACATTACAAATGTTAATGCTGTTGCTAGTGATATTACTAATGTAAATAGTGTTGCTTCTAATTTATCAGGAGTAAACTCTTTTGCAGAAAGATATAGAATTTCTAGTAGTGCTCCAACTACATCAAATGATGTTGGAGACCTTTACTTCGATACAACGGCGAATGAACTTAAAGTCTACAAAACTTCAGGTTGGGCGGCGGCAGGTTCTACTGTAAACGGAACAGCAAACAGATTTGAATATACAGCAACAGCAGGTCAAACAACATTCAGTGGTGCAGATTCTAATTCTGCTGTTATGGCTTATGACGCAGGATTTATTGACGTTTACCTAAATGGTGTGAAATTAGCAGGTGCAGACTACACAGCAACTACAGGTACAAGCGTAGTATTAGCAAGTGGTGCAAGTGTTAATGATATTCTTATGGTAGTGGCTTATGGTACATTCCAATTAGCAAACATATCAATTAATGATTTAACAAATACACCTGCAAGTTTAGGTACAGCAGGACAGGCTTTAGTTGTTAATGCGGCGGCAAATGCACTCGAATACGCAAATGCTTCTTCAGCAGAAGTATATGGATTTCACAGAGACAATAATGGCAACTTGATTGTTACAACAACTAATCAAGGAGCAGACAACATATCAGCAACGGATTACGCCAACTTTGATGATGTGCTTTATGCGGCTAGTGGTTTCACTTGGTCGATTAATAATGGCGAACTAATAGCTACAATATAACAAGGAGAAAAATAATATGGCTACAGTAAACTTAGGAAGCATTAAGTTCAAATGGAAGGGAGCTTATGCAGGGGGAACAGCTTATGTCGTTGATGACGTTGTAAGCTATAATGGTTCTTCATACATTTGCAAACTAGCAAGTACAGGTAACCTTCCTACCAACGGAACTTACTGGGATGTGATGTCACAAGCAGGAACTAACGGAACAGACGTTGGAACAACAATAACAACACAAGGTGATGTGTTATATCGTGACGGCTCTGGTCTACAAAGACTAGCGGCAGGTACAAGTGGACAATTCTTAAAAACACAAGGCACTGGTGCTAACCCTTTATGGGCAGACGCAGGTGGTGGTTTTCAATCAATGCAAACTTTTAGTTCAAATGGAACATACACTAAACCAGCAGGTATAACAAAAATTAAAGTTTACACAACAGGTGGTGGTGCAAGTGGTGCAGGTGCAGCTTCTAATAATGATTTTGGTGGAGGCGGAGGTGCAGGTGGCACAGCTATCGAAGTTTTAGACGCAACATCAATTAATACTGTTACTGTAACTATAGGTGCAGGTGGTGCTGGAGTAACAGGCGACCATCATGGAAATGCTGGTGCAACATCATCTTTTGGTTCTTATCATTCTGCAACAGGTGGTGGATTAGGCAGACACGGAAACGCAGGTTATGTTTTTGGTGGAGCAGGTGGTACTGCTTCAGGTGGAGATATTAATATTACAGGTGGTTCTGGTACAGCTGGTGATGATAGTGACAATAACCATTTTGCTGGTGGAACTGGTGGTTCTTCATTTTGGGGAGGTGCAGGTAGAGGTTGCACAGCAAGTGGCTCTTATTCTGGCACAGATGGTGTTTTTGGTTCTGGTGGTGGAGGTGGGGCTAATAATCATGCTTCACGAGCAGGTGGAACTGGATTTGTATTAGTAGAGGAGTATAAATAATGAAAAAAATATTAGTAAAAGATAATATTGTTGTTGATGTTTCAGATGTAGAGTTTGAAGTACACGAAGGTTTAGGAACTTGGCAAGATTGTTCAAATGATAATGTTAAAAAAGATTGGACAGTAAATGCAGACGGTTCAGTAGAACCTTTTGCTGAAATAGAAAAATCAGCACAAGATAAAAGAAAAAAAGAATATCCTAGTTATGGTGATGTTATTGACGCTTTATTTAAAAAAGAAGCAGGTGACAGTACAGAATGGGATACTCTAGCTACAGATAGACAAGCAGTAAAAGAAAAGTATCCTAAGTAATGGTTAAAGTAATAGACGATTTATTACCTAAACTTTACTTCAATAAACTTAAATATTTATTAGGAGGAAATCCTGATAAAGATATAAATGAGAAATCAAAGTTTAATTGGTTTTGGAATGATTTTACTTCAAGTGATGGTAAAGGAAATGCAATAGATAATAATTTCATGTTTACTCATGTAATATGGAATAGTGGTACAGCAAATCAATCACCTTACTTTGAAACATTTTGTCCTATAGTTTATTTTATTTCACAACATATTCCTGTTAAGGATGTGGTTAGAATTAAATTAAATCTTTATACAAATCAAAATAAAAAAATTATTCATGCAAAACACGTAGATATAAATGACACAAAAACAAACAAACCTTTAGAAAATTGCAACATTACAGTTTTAAATTTAACTACTTGTAATGGTGGAACAATTGTAAAAGATAAGGAGTATATATCTAAAGCAAATCAAGCAATAACCTTTGATAATCACACAGAACATCAAGGTTTTACTCAAACAGATACTTCAAGAAGAATAGTAATAAATATAGCAACAACACATTAAGAGGAAAAATTAACAAATGACAAAAGCAAGAGACATAGCCGACTTTAAATTTGAAAATATAGTCGATACTGGTACAGAAGGTACTAAAGTAGCTTCAGGTACTACAGCACAACGTGGCTCTACTACAGGTCAAATTAGATTTAATTCTACAACTGGATTAGCTGAATACTATACTGGCACAAGTTTTAAACCTATTGATAGCCCACCAACTGTTACAAATATTGATGACACAGAGGTTGATAGTCAAGCAGGTGGAAACCAAACTATTGTCATAACTGGGTCTAGTTTTGCCTCTGGTGCTACAGTGACGTTTGTTGGAAAAACAGGAACAGATTTTAATGCTTCAAGTGTAACAGTAGACAGCGAAACACAAATTACAGCAGTTGCACCTAAATCAAGTTTTTTAAATGCACAAGAACCTTATGGTGTAAAAGTTACAAATACTTCAGGTTTATCATCTATACTAGCAGACCAAATTAATGTAGATAACTCTCCTGCTTGGCAAACTGCAAGTGGAACAATTTATACTGGAAATGATTTAACTGATGTTTCAGTAACAGTATCAGCAACAGACCCAGAAAGTGATACAATTTCTTATTCAGAAACAACATCAGTTTTATCTGGTGCAGGGTTAAGTTTAAATTCTTCTACTGGTGCAATCACAGGAACACCAACAGGAGTTTCTTCTGATACAACTTATACTTTTACTTTAAGAGCAACAGCAAATGGTAAAACTGCTGATAGACAATTTTCTATTGTTATAACAGACGCAACTGTCACAACATTTTCTTATACTGGCGGCAGTCAAACATTTACACCACCTTCAGGTGTTAGCTCATTTATCGTGTATATGTGGGGTGCAGGTGGCTCTGGTGGTTCATCACAAGGTAGCGGAGCAGGTGGAGCAGGTGGAGCAGGTGCTTTTGTTACAACTACTGTATCTAATTATACTAACCAACAACAATTTGGAATATTAGTAGGTCAATCTAATGAATCTACCGAATCAACAGCAATTAACTCCTTTGGTGGTGGTGGTAATGGTGGTGCTAAATTATCACAACGTGTAGGTGGTTCTGGTGGTGGTCGTTCAGAAATAAATATTGGCACTGTAGGTAATACACCAAACGGAACTAGAATTGTGGTTGCAGGTGGTGGTGGTGGCGGTAACGCCCTATACGAATCTAGCGAAGTCGCTAAAATTGGTGGTGTTGGTGGTCATACTACAGGCGGAAGTGGTAGTGGTTCTGGAACAGTTCCAACAGGCGGAACACAATCGGCAGGTGGAAGTAAAGGTTCTGGTATTGGTGCAGGTGGAAACGCACCTACTGACGGTTCAGCAGGTATTGGTGGAATGGCTAGAGGTGGTGACACTTCTGTTGATGTAGGATATGGTGCAGGTGGTGGCGGCGGTGGCGGCTACTATGGCGGTGGCGGCGGAGACGGCGGTAACCGATATACAAATGGACAATCTGGTGCAGGTGGTTCATCATACTGCAACGCAACTTATTGTTCAAACACTACATATACATCAGGCAGTAATTCAACTGCTCCTGAAACATCACATGCACAATATGGAAGTGGTGCGGCGGCAGGTGGTGCAGGAAGAAATGCCACTGGCTCATCTGGCACAGCAGGTGGACATGGTAGAGTAGTAATAGTTTATTAATATGAAAGATACAAACGAATTAAATTTAGAAATAGAAAAGATTAAAGGTGATATTAAACTTATTAATCAGTCGCTAGATACAATTAAAAACAATCATTTATGGCATTTAGAAGCTAAGGTAAATACACTTAACAAAGTAATGTGGACTGTAGGTATCATGGTGTTTGGACAGCTATTATTAGTTGTTAGAGAGTTTATAGTATAATGTTTAAAATACTAGCAACCGTATGTTTTCTTTCGGTTGGCATAGGTGAACAAAATTTATGTATGCAAGGTTGGATACCAATGACACAACCTATTGCAACAATCCAAGCCTGTAATCAATCTGTAAAAGAAATATCAGACTATATAGACGAAGATTTCAAACAAAGAAGAGTATCAATTTATTTACAATGTGTGAGGGACAATGGGACTACCAATATTTAAACTGCTCAGTTTCGGTGTAAAAACTGCGGCTGACATATATCAAACAAAAAGAGAAACAAAACAACTTGAAGCTAAAGCTGAAAGAAATCATGTAGAAAGAATGGTAAACGGTGAAGTTGAATATAAGAAAGCTATTATTGCAAGTAACGATAATGGTTGGAAAGACGAGTTCGTCTTGGTTCTTATATCCATTCCTATTTTGCTACTGGGTTATTCTGTTATCTCTGACGACCCTAACATTCGTGCTAAACTAGACGTGTTCTTTGACTACTTCGGCAACATGCCGTTTTGGTATCAAGGACTTTTTATAGGTGTAGTGGGTTCGATTTATGGACTCAAGGGTGTTGACTTAATGAAGAGGAAATAATGAAATTAAACGAAAACACTAACGTAGCAATGCCAATTAAAAATATGGTTGGTATAATAATAGCAGTAGCTATGGGTGTTCTCGCTTGGTCAAATATTACAGCTAGACTCACTTCACTTGAAACCTCAAGAGAATTAATGAACGCTGACCTTCTCAAAAAAAGTGAACAGACCACTACAGACCAAGAGCAATTTCTTTTATTGGAATCATTATTTAAGGACGTAGAAAAACTACAAAATACACAAGAACAAAATATGACTAATAAAGTCAATATAGAATTTACACAAGAACAATTAAAAAAGGCATTAGAAGATATTGAAAAATTAAAAGACAAAGTTAGAGAAAATGGAAAGGGAAGTTACCAATGATTGAAACTGTTATAGCGTTACTTATGATAGTAAACAATGAAATACAAGAGCATAGAATACAGCCTTCCATGTCAGACTGTCTAAAAGGCAAAAGAGTTGCCATGAGGCAGTTAAAAAGTGGCAGTAACGTAAGATATGAGTGTTTAAAATCTGAGGCAGAAATTGAAATATACTTAGATAAAAAACACATTAAAAAGTTAATTTTAAAATAATAAAGGAAATAACATGATAATATACGGAAAAACACCGAGTGACTGGAAAAATGAGTTGATGTTTCAGATGAAGCAGAACAAATATAAAGTTATTGCATTTATCATTTACTCAGCAATCTTAATCGCAATCTAATGGCGAAAGCACCGAAATTTGGTGCTGTTGTACTTTACGAAAAAACATACAAAGGGACGTCCATAGGTCGTAGACCAATAACTTCTACTATGAATAAAAACAGGAGACGACAAGGTGGAGCAAAAAAATACAGAGGACAAGGCAGATAATATAGAAACTATATTAGATGAATTACCTAAACTCTTAGTTAAACAAGCATACAAAAAATTAAAATCAGGTGAAGACTTAACGGCTTCAGAAATGAAAGTATGTTTAGATGTATGTAAAGCATACAGTACAGACGCACTTAACAAAAAACCTGATAACATTTTAGATAGTGTGCCATTCGATACAAATGGATAAACGATTACATAATTTTAAAAACTTTTTGTATCTCTGTTGGCAACACTTAAATTTACCAGAACCAACAAAGGTTCAATACGATATTGCAGATTATTTACAATCAGACGAGAAGCGTCTGGTTATACAGGCGTTCAGAGGCGTAGGCAAATCTTGGATTACTTCCGCTTTTGTATGTCACCAATTACTTTTAAACCCACAAAGGAATATATTAGTTGTATCAGCGAGTAAGAGCAGGGCAGACGATTTTAGTACATTTACACAGAGACTTATTGCTGAAATGCCACTCTTACAGCATTTACAACCCAGAGACAATCAACGTCATTCAAAGGTTAGCTTTGACGTTGCACCTGCTCTAGCGTCACACGCACCCAGTGTTAAATCAATGGGTATTACAGGACAGCTAACAGGTAGTCGTGCAGACTTAATTATTGCTGATGACGTAGAATCAGCTAATAACTCTCAGACACAATTAATGAGAGACAGACTTAGTGAAACCGTAAAAGAATTTGACGCTATTATAAAACCTAAAGTAGGACGTGTTGTCTTCTTAGGTACACCACAAACTGAAATGTCATTGTATAATGACCTTGATGAACGTGGTTTTAAAACTAAAATATGGACAGCTTTATATCCTAATAAACAACAAACTATAGGATATGGCAATAAACTGGCTGAGATAATAGGTAAGGTTACTGATAAAGAAGGTAAACCTACAGACCCAGAAAGATTTAATGAGATAGACCTCATGGAACGATTGAGTTCTTATGGTCGCTCAGGGTTTAACTTACAGTTTATGTTAGACACTACTATGTCTGACGCAAATAGGTATCCACTAAAACTTAATGATTTGATTGTGGTATCTGGTTGTTCTACTTGGAAAGAAGCTCCTGCTAAAATACAATGGGCTTCAGGACAAGACCAAATAAGAGCATTAGACCCAGAGTTACCTAATGTCGGACTTAAAGGTGATTATTATTGTGCACCTTTATATATGTCTGACGAGTTCACAAAATTTGAAGGCACTATAATGTCAATAGACCCTAGTGGTCGTGGTGCTGATAAAACAGCTTACGCTGTTCTTAAAATGCTACATGGTGTTTTATACTTAACTGCTATTGGTTCTTTAGACGGTGGTTATAGTGATGAAACGCTTAGACAATTATCAGAAATTGCAAAAGTTCAAGACGTAAACTATGTAACTATAGAGTCTAACTTTGGTGACGGTATGGCTACAGCGTTATTAAAGCCTGTTATGGCTAAGATACACCCATGTGAAATAGAAGAAGTAAGACACAGTATACAAAAAGAAAAAAGAATTATAGATACCTTAGAGCCTATAATGAATACTCATAGGTTAGTTATAGACGAAAAGTTTATTAAAGATGACTTTAGGCTAGACCCTGACCACCAGTTATTTAGACAAATGACTAGAATAACAAGAGATAAAGGAGCTCTAAGACATGATGACCAGATAGACGCACTGGCTATTGCGGCTAACGCATGGGTTGAAAGAATGGATAGAGACCAAACATTATCTTATAATGCACATAAGGAAGAATTATTGGATAAACAACTTGAGCGTTTTATGGAGCATACCATAGGTCGACCACCTACAAAGGATAGGTTTATTTAGTACCCATAGTAGACAACATGAAAGGACTCAATGAAAGATGTAAAAATCAAACCATTGATATATATGTTCTTTTTTGCATATATATTAGTAAGTTGTATAGTATCAAAAGTTGAAGCAAGTGAATACCAAGACGAGTTTATCTTGTCTGTAAAAGGGTGTTTAAAAGCCCATACAAAGCCCTCAGAGGCTATTGTACCTACAGACCTAGTGATTGCTCAAGCTATAATCGAAAGCAACTGGGGTAGGAGTAGATTTGCTACAGAAGGCAACGCTTTATTTGGAATGAGAACATTTGATTTGTCTGTTCCACACATGAAGCCTAAAGACAACCCTGACGTTAGGTGGGGTGTAAAGAAATATAAGACAAAATGTGACTCAGTAAATGATTACATTTTTCTACTTTCTAATTCGCACCACTACAAGGAATTTAGAGAGTTATTAAAGAATGGCGGAGACTATATAGAGTTAGCTAATTCTTTAAAACCATATAGTGAAAACCAAGAATATTCTAAGCTACTTATTAAAGTAATTAGATTTGTAATGATGAGGAATACATAATGAAACCACAATGGGAAGAATACCACGAAGAGATAACTAAAGCACATGTTAAATCTGAAGAAGGATATAGAGAAGATACATATAAGTGTACCGAAGGACACCTAACAGGTGGATACGGTCACAAGATGTTAGACGGAGAAGTACCACCTACAGATAAAGCAGGTTGGGAAGCTATTTTTGATAAAGACTTCAATACAGCTAAAATGGGTGCAACAGAGCTAGTAGGTAGCAGTCAAAATCTGAGACCACAGGCTTTTGGTATAGTAATAGAAATGGTATATCAAATGGGAACATTTGGTGTTTCTAAGTTTAAGAACTTTCTTGCGGCTCTTAACAAAGAAGAGCCAGATTATGAATTAGCGTCTAAAGAGATGTTAGATTCACGTTGGGCTAAACAAACGCCTAATAGAGCAGAAAGAATGTCTGACAGAATGGCTGAAATAGCTACCAAACATTTTGGTTAAAAAATCTGAGAGGGTATATCGATATGACGAGACGGCAGTTTCCCCATTGGAGTCGCAAAAAATCGCCAAAAAACAAGGTTTATTTCGTTGATTTATAAGGATTTTTTCTAATATATAAGGATAATCTGTCCTTTGTTAATCAAAAGCTACATTTTATTTTTGCTTGTGCGTGAGCTT